>Ga0307434_1000189_pt1 | contig 53759 bp, 59 predicted proteins | sample SalMarWE160220MG_FD_202156 | JGI IMG/M metagenome (GOLD analysis project Ga0307434, IMG submission 202156) | Salt marsh sediment microbial communities from the Plum Island Ecosystem LTER, Massachusetts, United States - WE1603-220 | ecosystem: Environmental > Aquatic > Marine > Intertidal zone >... | reverse complement strand
TGGCAACCACTTCTTTGTGAGGTCCCTTACATACTGCCAAGGCGAAGGTTCAACGAGTGACCAGGAGGCGCTGTCACTTGTCAATCAACAAACGCTAAGATGACCAGGAGGCGCTGTCACCTGGCCATTCATGGATCACCTTGTCTCGCATCCCGGTCATCCCTCGCCAAGGAATGCGCGGGTATCTATCCCGAAAATCCTTGGGGATGCGTTTTGCAGCTTCACCAATTACTTCCAACGCTCGCACCACTGCCAGTAGAGTTCGCTCATCCTTTTGTAAGTCATCAACCGTCGGAGTTTCCTCCAAGAAGCGGTAAGCCTTCTCAGCATATTCAAGGATATCTTCCAAGTAGTCCTCGAAGATGCGCTCAACGTTCATACTGACACAACCTCAGAGAGGACGCGCTCGCCAATGCGCGGCTTCAGCGCACTCTTCATGACCAGATCAACTTTAACTCCCAGGAGCTGACTGAGATAATCCTCCATCTCGATGAACCGGAAAAACGTGGGAGAAGATTGGAATTCCACCAGGATGTCCAGGTCACTTCTTCCCTCTTGTTCCCCCCGCACAAAAGAGCCAAAGATACCCAAGAACTTGACACCATAACGTTGATTGATCTCAGGTAGCTGTGCCCGCAGAGTCTCCAGAGCATCTTCGAGTGTGAAACTCAATCTGTCAGAGTCGCCTTCCTGCATGCTCTCATTCACCTCCCTGGACACCCTATTCTACAGCTTGTAGCCGATCGTGCGTAGGAAGTTCTTGCGATCTTTGATATCAACCTCGGTCTCCACGCCTTTGGGGGAGACGCCGTCGATGACACCGAGGATCCCACGACCCTGCTCGGTCTGCGCGACGACCACCTGCACCGGATTAGCAGTGGCGCAGATGATGTGACAGACCTCGGGGACGGCCTTCACAGCGTTTAACACGTTGATCGGGAACGATCCGTCCAAAAAGATGATGAACGTATGCCCAGCGCCGATGCTTTGAGCGTTTTTCACCGCGAGGTCGACGAGTGTCTCGTCGGTTCCGGAGCGGCGGATGAGGGCCGGGCCAGAGGATTCGCAGAAGGCAAGGCCGAACTTGATCCCTGGAACCGTGGTCACCAGCACCTCGTGCAGATCCTCCACCGTCTTTATGAAGTGGGTCTGCCCGAGGATAAAGTTCAGTTCATTCGGGTTCTCAATTTCAACGAGTTTAAGTTCCATCGTAGCCTCCCGAAAGAATTGAGTGATCGGAGGATTGAGAGATTGTGTGATTTACAATCTCCCGATGATTCAATCATTCAATGACTCAATTCACTCAATTACTCGCTCAATCTCTTCTACGGTAAGTATCACCTCGGTCTCCACGCCGCTGTCCATCTTTTTTAACTTCCCTTTCTTGGAGGCGGTCTCATCATCTCCGAGGACGAGGAGGTAGCGGGCCCCAAGCTGGTTCGCCTGCGTCATCTGTTTGCGTAGGGCCCGTCCGCGGTAGTCAAGGTCGACTGAGAGCCCCTGCCGGCGTAGGTCTCTTGCGAGATCGAGGGCGAGGGAGCGCCCCTCTTCGCCCAGGGTGGCGAGGAACAGGTCGAGCCGCTGCGTATCGTGGGGTTGCATCCGCTCTTTGAGGACGAGGATCAGCCGTTCCATCCCGCCGGCGAAACCGACCCCAGGGGTGGGCGGACCGCCGAGCATCTCCACCAGGCCGTCGTAGCGACCGCCGCCGAGGAGCTCGTCCTTTGCTCCCAGGTCCGCCGAGACAAGTTCAAAAACCGTACGCGTGTAGTAGTCGAGCCCGCGCACCAGCCGCGAGTCGATGGTGTAGGAGAGGCCAAGCCGATCGAGGTGCTGTCGCACGGAGGCGAAGTGACCGGCGCAACTCTTACACAGGTGATCGGCGCTTCCTGGGGCGTCTTTAATATGCGGCTGGCATAGATCGTTCTTACAGTCGAGGATGCGAAGCGGATTCTCCTCGTACCGGCGCTGGCAGTCCTCGCACATCGACTCGATCCGCTCGGCGAAGTAGTCACGCAGGATCTGTCTGTATTGCTTTCGGTCGGCCGCACAGCCGATGCTATTTAATCGTAGCGACAGGCCTTCAAGGCCGAGTGAGTCCATCAGCTCCCAGGCAAGGTTGATCACCTCCACATCAAGAGCCGGATCGAGCGAGCCGATCGCCTCCACCCCGTATTGGTGGAACTGGCGGCTGCGTCCTTTCTGCGGCTTCTCGTAGCGGAACATCGGCCCGATGTAGAAGAGCTTCTGGAACGGCTCGGTGGTGAAAAGGCCGTGTTCAACGTAGGCGCGGACGACCGAGGCGGTCGCCTCCGGCCGCAAGGTTAAGCTACGCCCCTTCTTATCGGGAAAGGTGTACATCTCCTTGTTGACAACATCGGTGGCCTCGCCGATCCCGCGGGAAAAAAGCTCGGTGTGTTCGACAAGTGGAACCCGGATCTCGCGGTAGTTGAAGCGCCGCGCAACCTCGCGCACCTTATCTTCGAGAAGGGTCCAGTAACCGATATCCTGTGGGAGGATATCGCGCATCCCCCGGACCGACTCGTAAGCCATCTAGACTTCCTTAAGCACGTTGACCATTTCGATCAACGTCTCTGCGGCCTGTGCTCCCTTATTCCCAAGCTTTGTTCCTGCTCGTTCGATAGCCTGGTCAATCGTGTCCGAGGTGATCACCCCGAAGGCGATGGGAATATCCACGTCCAGGTTAATCCGGGCTAGCCCCTTGATCACTTCGTTTGAGATGTACTCGAAGTGCGGGGTTGCCCCGCGGATCACCGCAGCGAGCGCGATCACCCCATCGTAACGACCGGTTGTGGCCATGTGTTTGACTGCCTTTGGTACCTCGAACGCCCCTGGAACCCAACAGACATCGGTCGTCTCCTGCGGCACGTTCGACCGCCGCAGCCTATCAAGCGCTCCTTTAAGGAGCCGCTCGGTGATCAGGTCGTTGAACCGGCTGACGATGATTCCCACTCGCAGGCCGCTCCCGTCGAGCTTTCCTTCAAACGTCTTTCCCATGTTTGCTCCCTCCTTTGCAACTTACCGCCTCTTGCGGTCGATACCACCTTATTCTAAACGTTTGTTAAGCGGTGACCGAGTTTCTCTTTCTTCGTTTTTAAGTAGTAGCGGTTGTGCTCATTCGGTGTGATCTCGATTGGGACCTGCTGTGTGATCTTAAGGCCGTAGCCAGAAAGGCCGACGACCTTCTTGGGGTTGTTGGTGAGAAGACGGATCGTGGAGAGCCCAAGGTCGGACAGGATCTGCGCCCCGATTCCATAGTCGCGCAGGTCGGCCTCGAAACCGAGCCGTTTATTTGCTTCCACGGTATCCAATCCCTCATCTTGGAGGTGGTAGGCGCAGACCTTGTTCTTCAGGCCGATTCCTCGCCCCTCCTGGCGCATGTACACGAGCACCCCACACCTTTCCTCCTCGATCATTTGAAGGGCCCGATGGAGTTGATCACCGCAGTCGCAGCGCAGCGAGCCCAGCACATCGCCGGTAAGGCACTCGGAATGAACCCTGACCAACACGTCTTTCTTTCCTGCGACCTCTCCCTTAACCAGGGCGACGTGCTCTGCATCTTCGATGGGACTTGTGTAGCTATAAATCTTGAAGTCTCCGTATTTGGTGGGAAGGTCGGCGACGGCTACCCGTTCGATTAAGCGCTCGTGGCGCTTTCGATAGGCGATGAGGTCGGCAATACTGGCGATGGAGAGGTCGTGCTCCTTGACGAAGGCTTCCAGTTGAGGGAGGCGGGCCATGGTCCCGTCGTCGTTTAAGATCTCGCAGATCACCGCCGCTGGTTTGAGCCCGGCGATCCGTGCCAGGTCGACCGCTGCTTCAGTATGTCCAGCGCGTTTCAGGACTCCACCTTCACAGGCGATCAACGGGAAGATATGGCCGGGGCGAGCAAGGTCCTCCGGCTGAGTCTCATCATCGAGCACTACCTGGATGGTATGCGCGCGGTCATGAGCGGAGATCCCGGTTGTGATTCCATTTCTCGCGTCCACCGACACGGAAAAATGTGTGCCGTGCAAAGCGGTGTTCTCTGGACTCATTGGAGTAAGAGCGAGCTTCCGCGCACGGAGGGTGTCGATTGGCATACATATCAACCCGCGGCCGTACTTTGCCATGAAGTTGACCGTCTCCGAAGTGACATGTTCCGCAGCTATCACCAAGTCCCCCTCGTTCTCCCGGTTCTCATCGTCGGCCAGGATTACCGTCTCGCCGGCACGAATCCGCTCTATCGCTTCCTCGATGCTAATGAACACGTCTTGTCATCCTCTCTACATACTTTGCCAGGATATCAAACTCGATATTCACTGGGTCTCCCACTGAAAGGCCCTGCAGGTTCGTCGCTTTGAACGTCTTTGGGATTATCGCACAGCAAAAGGTCGCACCGGTCACTTGAAACGGGGTAAGACTGATCCCGTCCACTGCCACCGTGCCCTTCTCTACCATATACCGGCTAAATTCAGGGGGGTAGGAGAAGGTGAAGTTCCGCCCCTCCCCCTCGCGGACGATTGCCTTCACCCGGCCGACCGTATCGACGTGCCCGAGCACAATATGGCCGTCGAGGCTCCCTTCCGGGGTCACCGGAAGCTCCAAATTCACCCGTGTGTGCGCCTGCAACCTGCCCAAAGTGGTACGTGAGGCAGTCTCTTGAGAGAGGTCAGCGAGGAAGGCCTCGCTCGCCAGTTCGCGAACGGTCAGGCATACCCCATTGATGGCGACGCTTCCTCCCAGGACCAACCGATCGCGAAGGTCGGAAGAGACCTCCACCTCAAGGGTGCTCCCCCATTGCTGTTTAAGCAGGCCCAATCCCTGAACAATTCCCGTAAACATCGACACCAAGGAGTGTACCGCACTTTTAAATGGTTATCAACGAAGTTGCAAAGAGCCAAACCCTGAGATACCCTATTGCAAGGAGGTCATCGTGCGTAAAGGTCTTGTATGTTTGGTGTTACTGTTGCTCTTTCTTGCTATGGGAGGGCTTGCTTGGGGAACCCAGAAGGGGTTGACCTATCAGATCTACGGGCGTGAAGATTATAAGGAGATTGAGGTTAAAACCGCGCTGGCGAGCTACGTCTTCTCCGAAGACGGCGGAACGCTTCGAAGTGTCTATCTCAACTTTGCCCCCTATGGCTCCAAAGTGGTCGAGCTCGTCCAAGGAACGAGGACCGATCCCAAGAGCCTCGAACGGCAGTACGTTGCCGACACCCTCTTCCCCTTCTCTGTCCAGGCGGAAGGAAAAGCCGCCCTGGGTACTTACACCCTCTCTGAGCCACAGCAACCGTCCCCTGACAAGTTGATCGTCGAGTTTCAAGGCGAAGTGGGGGGATTTGCTCTTATCAAGCGTTTCACAATTCATAATGACCCTTATTACACAATCGACATCGAGGTGGCTTTAGAGAACCAAACGGAGCAGGAGTTTCTCATACGGATGTCGCTAGGTGATTACATATTAAAGGAGAAGGGGCCATCGCTTGTCTACCAGTTCGACAACAATCCGGGTGAGAGCCTCCTCGCAGAAGGCTCGTACGCCTCGTTCGACGGGCTTGGTTTAATGGATAAGGCCACGGTTTTCTTCCTCAAGACGAGCGCTGTTTCTGGTGTTACTCCGTTTGTGGAGCGAACATCCGCTGGAAATCGCCACTTTGGCGTTACTCTATCTGTTGGCCAGGGCTCTACCTCCTATTTTTTCTCCCTGTATGGAGGGCGTCGACGATTCCTACTGATGAAGGCCGCTGGGTTGGGAGAGCTCGACGCTCCGGGGAGCGCAGCCCGGATGATGATCCCGGTGATTCAGTTCCTCGACCTCCTCTACCGCTACACCGGGAACTACGGCTGGTCGATCATCCTGTTTACTCTCCTGACGCGTGTGATCCTGTTCCCGCTCATGCGCAAGCAGTATCACTCGATGGCCAAGATGCAGAAGCTACAGCCGAAAATGAAGCGGATCCAGGAGCGGTTTAAGGATGATAAACAGTTGCTGCAGCAGAAGCTAATGGAGCTGTATAAGCGGGAAGGAGTGAACCCAATGGGAGGATGTCTTCCCATGTTCATCCAGCTTCCAATCCTCATCCTCCTGTGGAAGGCCATCCTCTACTCCGGTGAGCAGATCCACCTCTCCCCCGGGTTTTTATGGCTCTCCGACCTTAGCCTACGCGATCCTTACTTCATCCTTGTGATCCTCACCACCCTGGTGATGATCCTTCAACAGAAGCTGATGACCCCGATGACGACCGGGGATCGTGGTGGGAGCCAAAAATACATGGGGTATATCTTCCCAATCTTTATGGCTATCTTCTTGTATAACTTCCCAGCCGGACTATGGCTCTATTACCTGCTAACAACGCTCCTTCAGGTGGGGCAACAGTACTTCGTCAACTGGGAGATGGCGCGAGCGGAGGGGGGAGCGGTCACTGTTCCTGCGGAGAGCCCGGCGACTGCCGAGGATGACCAAGAGGGCGATGGAGACGGTCAAGAGGGAGATTGAGGCCTACCTACGGGAACTCCTTGGCATTCTGGAGGAGGAGACGACCTTCGAGATCGAGGGAGATTCCTGCGAGGAACTTTACGTAAACCTCACCGGGAGCCTCTTCTCCCTCCCGGAGGAAAGATCGACTTTGACTGCTCTTCAACACCTGCTGCGTGTCTACCTGCGTCACAAGACCGGAAAAGACTGCGGGATCATCATGGATATTAACGGGGCGGTGAAGCGGAGGCGGGCCGACCTGATCCGCTTTGCTCTCACAACTGCTGAATCTGTCCGCCGAGAACGCAAAAGGATCCGATTGAATCCGATGCCTGCCCATGAGCGACGGACGATCCACATCACTCTCGCAAACTTCCCGGGGGTGAAGACCTACAGTGTTGGCCAAGGCGAAAGGCGGCGGGTGGTCATCGAACCGGACGGGGCGTGATGCAGGAAGATACAATCGCTGCCATCTCTACCCCCTTGGGAGAAGGCGGGATCGGAATCGTCCGCATGAGCGGCCCACAGGCACTCATGATCGCGGAGGCGATCTTCCATCCTAGTGGCAGCTTTGGGGTGCCCCTCTCTCACGCCGCAAGCTATACACTTCACTATGGGTTCATCGTCGCGCAAGGGGAGAAGATCGATGAAGTTTTGGTTTCGGTGATGCGCGCTCTGCACACCTACACCCGCGAGGACGTGGTGGAGATCAACTGTCATGGCGGGATCGTCGCCTTACGCGCTGTGCTCGACCTCGTATTAGAGAAGGGAGCACGACTCGCAGAAGCGGGAGAGTTCACCAAGCGGGCGTTTCTGAACGGTCGCATCTCGCTTGACCAGGCTAAAGCCGTCCTTGAGATTGTGAGGGCAAGGACGAAACTCGGGCTGGAGGCGGCGGTCGATCAGTTGAGCGGCCGCTTCTTTGAGGCGATAGCCGCCATCCGGGAGAGGATCGGAGGGCTTCTTGCTGAAGTTGAGGTGGAGATAGACTTCCCAGACGTGAAGGCCGAAACAGAGGATGCTCTTCCTGCATTAATTGAGCTTTCCGGTCGGATCGCGATGCTTCTTACCCAGGGAGAACAGGGTAGAATCGTGCGCGAGGGACTCACGATCGCGATCATTGGCCGGCCGAACGTGGGGAAATCAACCCTGCTTAACACCCTCCTCGTTGAAGAGCGGGCGATCGTCACCCCAATCCCAGGCACGACCCGCGATACGGTAGAGGAGGAGGCAGCTATTGGAGGGGTCCCAGTCCGTTTCATCGATACCGCTGGGCTGCGCGAACCGACAGACCCGTTAGAGGAGGAAGGGGTGCGGCGGACGAGAGCAGCGATCGAGCGTGCTGATCTTCTCCTTCTCATACTCGATCGCAGTGTCCCGCTTACAAAAGAGGACCAGCGTCTCTTAGAGAGCGAATGGGAGATGCCGGCTATCTTGGTTCTCAATAAGTGCGACCTCCCGCGGGAGATCGGATCAATCGAGCCGGATCTCTGTGCTGGCACCTACGAGATATCGGCCAAGAGCGGCAAAGGGGTGGATCGGTTAACAGAAGGGATTCTCGATCTTCTCCTCGGCGGGCAGCTTCCCCGCCGGGGCGCGATCCTCCTGCTTGATACTTGGGAACGGGACCTCCTCCGTCGCACGAAGACCCTTCTCGATCGTACGATCGATGCTGTCCGGACCGGTTGTTCTTTGGATATGATCGCCGAGGAGTTGCGCGCCGCCTATACCGTGGCTGGGGAACTCCAGGGGATCGACGTTAGCGAGGATATTCTCGCCCGGATCTTCTCCCGCTTCTGCGTGGGGAAGTGACACCTGTCTTGAGAGTGAAGGACAGCGCGTAAGGTCCTCTAAAGACGCAGGTCCTTCTGTTTTCAGACAAAATTGCTAGGATAGAAGGGTTATGTTATCCGTGTTGTTTTCATCAGCTGCAGGAGGATTTCTCCTTCGAGGGCAGTTTCGTCGTATACGCTTCCTTCTTCCCGCTTTTGTTCTCTTTGTCGCTGTGGGTGGGAGAATCGAGCTTCTCGGCTTGGCAGTGGGGCTGCTGATCCTCTTGTTTGAGGTTCCGAAGAAAGGGGTGGCTCCATGGTTGCAGTGGATCGCCGCCGCACTCGCTGCGGCGCTATTAGGTTTTCGCATCCAGTTTGTCACGAACCCAGCCGGTGGATACGTGCAGCTTAACTCAGTTTCCATGCCGCTCACCGTCCTGTGGGTGCTTATCATTCTTCGGTCGCGAGAGGAGCTGCGTCGGACGCTCCCCCGCCCTGCTCTGCAGATCATGATCGATCTTCTTCTGGTGTTAAACGCTGTCTTACTTGCACTGATCTCTCCGCAGACGCAGGCTTCACCGATCGCGTTCTACCTTCCTTTCACCCTATTGGGGATAGTGCTGGCAACCGCGATCACTGCTTATAGGGGAGAGAGCCTTCCTCCACTTCATCGTACGGTTGCCTTCGGTCTGGCACTCTACGGGGTCAGCGGGGTGATGAAAGGGCCGATTTCCCTCTCCTTGTTGGCGCCGCTTGCCTTGATCAGCTTTCCTATTATGACGACCTCCCAGGCCCTCCTAGTGCAAGGCCTGGCGGGAGTTCGCCCCAAGCTGCTCCCCCGCTGGTTCAGCGAACGTGGTTACACACAAGGGTCCTTTTCCTTCCTTTTACTTCTTCTGTCAAGCGCCCTCGCCCTTGGTGTGGTTTTGGCAGTCCACTGCTCCCCAACTCACGGCATGCTTGTGGCGGGAATCGTTCCCGTATTAATTGTGGCACACCTCTCTCGGCGCAAAGTCTCTACCTGGCTTACCAGGCGCTGGGCCGAGAGAATTGGCGGTCGGAGTTTCCTGTTTGACGTGGGGTTTCACAATCTAACGCTTCATGAGGCGGTAGCCCGGGCTGAGCGAATGCTCCTTGCACGCGAACACTCACACATGATCGTTACCGTGAACAGCGTTTCACTCCTTAAAAGTAGGAAGGACAAAACCCTTCTTGAGATCTACAGGCGGGCCGATCTGGTGACTGCCGACGGAGTGGGGATCGTATGGGCATCGCGCTTTCTCGGTTTACCGCTCAAGGGGCGGGTAACCGGAATCGACCTTGCACAATCCCTTCTTAAGCGGGCGAGTGTGAACGGCTACCGCGTCTTTCTCCTTGGCGGCAGAAAAGGAGTAGCTGAGAGGGCCGCGCGTCGGCTGGAGAAACGTTTTTCTGGCTTGGACATTGTTGGAACCCACCACGGCTACTTCGACGAGGCTGCAGGGTTGCTCGCGGCGATAAAGGAGGCGCACCCGCAGATCCTCCTTGTGGGGATGGGGGCGCCAAAGCAGGAGCGCTGGATGCTAAAACATGTCAAGGAGCTATCGGTCCCCTTGATGATCGGAGTCGGTGGGGCGTTCGATCTCTTTGCCGGTGACTGTCGCCGCGCTCCTCTGCGCTGGCAGCAGTTGGGTTTTGAGTGGCTGTACCGGCTCCTCCACGAGCCATGGCGGATCAAGGAGGCATTGGCGATTCCACACTTCATTGGTAGAGTTCTTGCGGCGCGGACCGCGGTCAATCTATCAACCTTTATCGATCTTCCAGGAGTGGAGATTTAATCTCGCACCAAGTCGACCACTTCTATCTGTACAGACCCCTGCCAGTCGTCAAACCCCGCGCGGGCGACGAGGGAGGCCCCATGTGCCTCCTTGAAGGTGTCTATGTGCTTTCCCATCCGGAAGGCAATGAACGGGAGTAAGAGCCCATTTTGCGTCACTTTCCCCTTGAGGTGCTGTCGCCGTGCCCCGACTAGGGAGAGCCCCACGAATGAGCAGTCCTTAAAGAGGAAGAGCGGCGCTGGGTTTCCTGGGCCATAAGGGGCGAGGGAGCGGATATTAGTGTGGAACCGCACGTTGATATCCTCTGCGGCGACTCTCGCGTCGATGAGCCTCATCACACTGGCTAAGTAATCTAGCCCCTGTTGGGCAGCATAATTAAGGAGCCGCCCGCGCAATTCGGGAAGAGCCTCGTTTGAAACAGAAAAGCCAGCTGCCATTTGGTGTCCGCCATAATGGAGAAAGAGGTCAGAGTGCGCCTCAAGGCAGGCCACCATATTGAACCCGTTCACACTCCGGCAGGAGGCACGGCTTACGCTGTCACCTTGGGAGATGATGATCGCAGGTACGCCGTAGCGGTCAGTCAGGTTAGAAGCAGCAAGCCCGAGGATTCCCTCGTTCCAGTACTTTCCTGAGAGAATGATAATTCTATCCTTCTTTGGATCGACGCCATCCTCGGCCATCCGCTCCTCTGCTTGGGATATCAGGTCATCTTGGGCGATCTCCCGATCGCGGTTATAGTCCAGCAGGATTTCCGTCAGGTACTCGGCTCGCTGTAGAGCCCCGGTGGTGAGTAGTAGAAACGCGACCTTGGGATCCCCAGCTCGGTTTGCTGCGTTTAACTTGGGAGCGATGATATAACCGATGTCGGAGGTGGTGAGCTTCTTCGTGTTAATCGATAGTTTGTCCATCAACACGCGCAGACCGAGGGATGATCCCTCTTGGCGGGCGATGAGGGCGAGCCCCTCTCGCACCATCGCTCGGTTCTCTACTTCTCCTCCCTTGGCTAATGGAACCAGGTCAGCGACTGTTCCCAGTGCGACGAGATCGAGGAGATGATAGGGTGTAGGAAGGTCAAGTCGCTCGTACAGGGCGCAGATCAACTTGTAGGCGACCCCCACTCCAGAAAGATCCAGGTTGGGATAGGTTTCGCCCCGACATTGAGGATCGATGATAGTTATGGCTGGTGGGAGAACCCGTGGCGGGGTGTGATGATCGGTGACGATGGTGTCGATATCAGCCTCACGGAGAAGGTCGATCTCCTGAGCATTGGAAACCCCACAGTCGACCGTGATGACAAGGGTAAACCTCTCTTTTATCGCCCGGTGGACAAACTCACGTGACAGGCCGTGACCACACCCCCGGTCTCCTACGTCCACCTTGATCGTTCCCTTGGGAAGGAGTGGGAGTAGGCCCTGGTAGAGGACGGCTGCTCCGGTGAGACCGTCGACGTCAAAATCACCATAGATAAAAAGCCGTTCCCTATCTGCGATCGCTTCGATCAACCGGGAGATTCCCTCCTCCATTCCAGAGAGGTCAAACGGCGAATGAAAATTGTTGAATCCAGGATCGATCAGTCCCTGCCAGTCCTTTCCACCACGTCGGGCAAGGAGAACAGCGAATGGGCGGGCACAATCAAGAGACGCCTCGATTTCCCGGGTTAGGGCATCATCAGGAAGGGGAGCGATTTCCCACTCCCTTTCCTTGCAGATGAGAGATTTCATTTACCTTTTTTTGCCCCGCCAGCCTTGAGAGTCCAAGCGCAGAGAATTGGATTGGCGATGTACATCGAGGAGTACGTTCCCACAATGACGCCAATCAGAAGCGCCAGCGCGAAGCCGCGCAGGACCGATCCACCGAACAGGAACAAGATGATCACCGGGATGAAGGTGGTGAACGAGGTGTTTAGAGTCCGGCTCAACGACTGATTGACACTGCGGTTGATGATATCGAAGACCGATCCTTTCCTGTCGAGCTTGAGATTCTCGCGGATGCGGTCGAAGATGACGATTGTATCGTTTAAGGAATACCCGACGATTGTCAGGAAGGCTGCGATCGTCGCCAAGTTTACCTCCACCCGGAATATGGCGAACACCCCCAGGGCGATGACCACATCGTGCAGGATTGCGGCTACTGCTCCCACGGCGTAGCGAAGGCGGAATCGCCAAGAGATGTAGACCAGGATGACAACGATAGCCAACAAGACCGCCTGCCAGCCCTTCTGGGCAAGCTCGCGGCTCACCTGCTGGCCGATCGAGCGGCGGCTGATCTCCTCCACCGGGAACTGTGCCTGTAGGGTTGTCCCGATCCGGTCGATGAGGTCCCGATTGGCTTCCACGTCGAGTTGGGTGGTGATCACCTTGGTGTTCTTCTGGGCGATGTCCTGGATCACGCTCTTGGAGAGGTCAGTTCTTCCTGCGGAAATCTTGGCCAAGACACTGCGCAGGTCGGCGGTCTCCACCGGTTCTTTGAACCTGACTGTGAACTCGGTTCCGCCGGTGAAATCGATCCCCGGGTTCAGCCCCCGCACCTGCGGGATCAGAGTAAGGATGCTGACCGTAACAAGAACTAGAGAAATAGGAACGAAGTACTTCGCCTTACCGAGAAAATCGTAGTGCCGCATGCGAAGCCTCCTCTTAAAGCGCCTCTACTTTCTTCATCCACCTCGACTTGATCCGGCTCGCCTTGTTTTTGTGGATCGCGTGGCGCTTGGCCGCCTTATCGGCCGCCTTGGCGAGCTGAGGAAGGAGTAAGCGAGCCTCTTCCTTCTTACCGGAAGCGATGTGTTCCCTGATCTGCTTGACAACCCGCTTTAGGGCCGCTTTTCTCGCGCGATTGAGCCCCCGTCGCTTCTCACTTTGCCGCAAGCGTTTCTTGGCTGAACGGATATTAGGTATCTCTATCACCTCTGGACCGTAATCATTCTTATATCGCTACCTACCGCAGAATCTTATCGGATGCCCGGGTTGGAATCAAGCTGTCAGTACCCCTTGCACACGTCCTGATAACGCGAGGATGACCTGCTACTCGCTCATTGACGATAAACTTCTTCGCCCTTGGAACATTATCAACCGGAAATCTCCCGAGCATACATCCCTTGCCAAGACGGATGTATCTCCGTCACCTTTTACGAGAGTCAAGTTGTCCTTATTCGCTAGAGATCGCGATTACCGCACCTCCTTTTTAAGAAGTCTTTGTTGACCATGCATCGACCCGCAGCTATGATGGACAGGTTTTAAGGCGTCATTTTTCATGAGGGGGCAGTTCTAGTGGAGCAAATCGTCAAACGCGACGGCCGGGTGGTTTCTTTTGACGAGGCCAAGATCACGACCGCTATATGGAAAGCGATGCGAGCGGTGGGTGATCCTGACGAGAGTGCTGCCAAGCGGTTGGCGGAACGGGTTACCCAACTCCTCGATGAGCGTTTCGTCGGGGAGCTTCCTACGGTAGAGGAGATCCAGGATCTGGTGGAGGGCGTGCTCATCGCAGCGGGGTACACGCGCACGGCCAAGGCCTACATCCTCTACCGCAAGCAGCACGCCGACCTGCGCGAGATGCACGGGCTCTTGACCGAAATTCCTCTGGTTGAGAACTACCTGAACGATAGTGACTGGCGGGTGCGCGAGAACAGCAATATGACCTATTCACTTCAAGGACTAAATACGCATATCACCGACAAAGTGATCTCGCGCTACTGGCTGAACAAAATCTACCCGCGCGAAGTCTGTGAGACGCACGAGCACGGCGACTTTCATATTCATGATTTGGGAACGCTTGGTGCCTACTGTGTCGGCTGGGACCTACATGATCTGCTGTTGTGCGGTTTTCGCGGCGTGCGGGGGAAGATCGAGGCACGACCTGCTAAACACTTCCGGGTTGCTTTACTACAGATAGTGAATTTCATGTACACCCTACAGGGTGAGTCGGCAGGGGCACAGGCCTTCTCCAACCTCGACACCTATCTTGCTCCGTTCATTCGTGCTGATCACCTCTCCTACAAGGATGTGAAACAGCACCTGCAGGAGTTCGTGTACAACATGAACGTCCCCACACGAGTCGGCTTCCAATCTCCGTTCACCAATGTAACCCTTGACTTAGAAGTCCCCCGCTATATGCGTGGCGAGCCAGTGATCATCGGCGGAAAACTTCAAGACACGGTCTACGGGGACTATCAACGCGAGATGGATCTCTTCAACCGCGCCTTCGCCGAGGTGATGATCGATGGAGATATGCACGAGCGGCCGTTCACCTTCCCCATCCCCACCTACAACATCACCGAGGAGTTCGATTGGGACAACGAGAATTTAAGGCCGGTATGGGAGATGACGGCCAAGTACGGGATCCCCTACTTTTCGAACTTTATCGGGAGCGACATGAAGCCGGAGGACGCACGCAGCATGTGTTGCCGGCTGCGTATTGATAACCGCGAGCTTCGCAAACGCGGCGGGGGGCTCTTCGGCGCAAATCCCCTCACCGGATCGATCGGTGTGGTGACGATCAACATGCCGCGGCTCGGCTACCTGGCAAAGGACGAGGCGGAGTTTTTCGACCGGTTGAGAAATCTAATGGAGCTCGCCAAAGAGTCATTGATCATCAAGCGAAAAACTCTAGAGGCCCTTACTGAGAAGGGGCTCTACCCCTACTCGAAGTTCTACCTGCAGCGGATCAAGAAGAGCGAGGGAGGTTACTGGAAGAACCACTTCTCCACCATCGGGCTGATCGGGATGAACGAGGCCCTTTTGAACCTATACGGGATCTCGATCGCTGAGGAGAAGGGGCATGCGTTCGCGCTGAAGACGCTCGATTTCATGCGTTCGCGGCTGGGCGCATTCCAGGAAGAGACAGGATCGATCTTCAATTTGGAGGCCACTCCGGCTGAGGGAGCGAGCTACCGCTTGGCCAAGAAGGATCTGGAACGTTACCCGGACATCCGCATCTACAACCGGGAGCACTACGGCGGGGAGACCCCCTACTACACGAATTCCACTCACCTCCCTGTTGGTCTAGCCAAGGATCTGTTCGCGGCCCTCGAGCTTCAAGACCCCCTGCAGACTCGCTACACCGGTGGGACGGTCTTCCATGCCTTTCTCGGGGAGCGGATGCCAAGCCCGGAGGCGACCAAGCGACTGGTGCGCAAAATCGCCGAGACCTTCCATCTGCCTTACTACACGCTTACCCCAACGTTCTCCGTCTGCCCGAAACACGGGTATATCTCGGGGGAGCACAAATACTGCCCGAAGTGCGATGAAGAACTGGCAGAAGGCTATGCACAAGAGACTAAAGGAGGCATCACCATTGAACTACAAAGAAGACAGAGAGGGTAACCTCGTCCTTGAAGATGGGACGATAATCCCAGAGGGGCGCAGGCAGAAGGCTGAGGTTTACTCGCGCATCGTGGGATATCTTCGGCCAGTCGAGCAGTGGAACGACGGCAAGCAGGCCGAGTTTGCCGATCGGAAGACGTATTCTACCAAGCCGGTGGTGCACGTGTAGAGACTGGGACGGAGCTTGCAGCCCGCTAGACTTGCTCTCAAGTGGGCATGGAGGGTGTTATGCCGATCCATATAAGATACGGTGATAAGAACGGCGTCTTCTCGCAACGGCTTGATATCTCACCGGTTGCGCCGCCAGTGATGCGCTACTAGCAGGTGTCTTATACGGCAATCGTAGCCTTGTTGGGGGTGTTACGCGGATCGATATAAACAATGTTAGCTGGCAGAATTCAAATCACTGGAGGCAATGCGTGCCTAATAGTACCCACAAACCATAGGCAAGACACACAATGGTGAAACTACGATTTCAAGACTACTTTGACGAATTGTCGCGCGGAGAGGCATACGGCATCTTCATCGACGACACTGGCTCTCCCGGCATTACGGATGCGCCTCCAAATTTCCAACCGGAACGAAAGACATGGGTCGCCGTCGTCGTCCCGCCATCACAAATCGCCGAGGTCATGCAGGAAATGCCTCAAGCGCTTGATGAACTCCGACAATCGGTTGGCGCAGATGAATTCCACTTCACCGAGATCTACTCAGGTAAGAAACAGTTCAAGAATGTTGATCTTCAGGTTCGCCTTGGATTGTTTGAATTCATGGCCTACATCTTTTCGGCTTATAGATTCCCGGTCATAGTTCAGACTTTTGACCCTGAAACACTCGCAGACGTACGCTCGCGAAGCGGCGGTCAACTTCCGGACTCGATTCCTCCTTTCGACTTTACAAAGTGTGAGGATTTGGCATTGTTCTTTCTGTTGATACGTTTGAAGTGGTACATGAAAGAAACGGAAACGTACCCAAACACAAAAGCTCGTGTATTCATCGATGAGGGATATAAAAACAACGGAATCGCGATCCGAATTCCAACATTTGATGATGCGTTTGCAGATGGTCAGATCTGTTTTGCGAAATCTTCGAGCATATACCCAATTCAACTTGCCGACTTTGCTGCATTTTCCCTTAATCGCGTCCAGTTACTTGGGGGGCGGGAGCATCGAAGTCCGCTTGACACACGGCTGCTTGAAATCCTGTCGCCTGTAGCTTTCAATTACGTCAACATCGAGCAAAAGATCATCCCTGTCGATCAACAGGGACCATTGTTCACACTTGCGGATACACGTCCCAATGGGCCATATCCACCGAAGGCCAGCTAACAACTGGTTCAAGCAGACGGTCATTCCGCTGGCGCTTCATGCCCGCTGCTTACCCAAAGCGTTAGACGCTAAAGGACAAGAATGGAAGCCGCCGAAGCATGTTTGCAATCGCTTGTCAAGATTGACAGCCATTTTCCTGATGGAAAAAACTTAACGGGATCTGGCTTTGCCGGAGATCGCCCCAATGAAATAGTTACTTGCGACCACGTTGTTTTCGATTCGGGAAATGAGGCCACTCGCGTTTTAGTTGATGGTCGCGAAGCTAGCATCCTTGAGCGCCATCGGGACATTGACGTTGCGATTCTCAGTTGCAATTCGCCGAATCCCTCTCGATTTAATGATTCGGGAGACCCGGAGATTGGAGCACAAATATATTTCGCCGGATATCCCTCAGGTGTGAAGACGGCAAGCGTTTTTCAGGGAATGATATCGGCGATCGGGGAGCACCTTATCTCAACGCCATCCTGCAAAGTTTATCAGATCAACGGAATGATAAATTCAGGCAATAGCGGGGGGCCATTGGTTGCCATTGACGGCACAGTCCTCGGAGTGATTACGGCCAAGTATGTACCTCTCCTGCTGGAGGTGGATAAACTTCTGAAGATTTTAAAGGAGATGCCTCAGTTCCCGAGTGAAGTCGGCATTGGGAAAATTGATTTCTCTAAATTCGTGAACATGATGATTGCCAGCCTCAAGGTCATCGCTGGAAGTCTGCGCCTTGTACAAGTGGGTACTGGATATGCTGTTCCGATTTCGCTTTTAACGCAAAGGAGGTCGTGATGTTCGTTATATGCAAATCTTGTAAGTCTAAAATAGCAGTTTCGCACAGGCCTTCTGGCGGCGTATCTGCGTCCGAGGTCAAAATTGAGGGCAATGTCCGCATGAAGGATGGTGGCTTGACATTTGGTCCTGGTGGTAAGGTCTCTTTCGGGCCTGGTGGGTCAATTGGGTTCTCTGGCCGTCCACCTAAGAGCAGTTTCACCTGTACAAGCTGCGGAAGCACACACGAGTACGATGCACAGGACATCAAAGACGATGATTGATACCACGTCTAACCTTGCTGCTTCAGTGGACGGCGCAAAAAGACGCGCCGCCTCTGAGCAGCCCGTTGCAAGTATGAATATCGAAGAACAATACAGGCTGTTGCACAAACCTCTTCTCCTTGCGAAACAGAAGCTTTCACCGCCGAGAACGCGGAGAGTGGAATGGGAGCCTTAATGCCTCATCTCAGCGATCTTTGCGCCTGCTTGTGCCAGTATGGCAGACCCTCTGCGGTAAAATGCCTGAAACTAGGGTTTGAGCTTGAAGACGAGCAGTAGAAAAGGTTTACGCAACAGGCTCAACAAACGATGAAGAAATCCAAAAATGGTGGGTGCATGATCTATCACGACGATTCGATAGAGATACTGGATTCGCAAATCGCTGCGCCACAACCAGTAATCGCGCGCGATGTTGGGATGTTACTACCGCTATGAAGATCGCCCAGATCCTACCGACGACGCTGATCGACTATCCAGGCAAGGTAGCGGCGCTCATTTACACGCCAATATGTAACTTTCGCTGCCCGTTCTGCCACAATTCGGAGCTGGTGCTTCCGGAGCGAATAAGGAGACTGCGACTTATCCCGGAAAACGATGTTTTATATTTCCTGCAAGAGCGGGAGAGGTTCCTCGACGCACTATCGATCACTGGTGGTGAGCCGACGCTACAGGAGGATCTTCCTCGCTTCATCGAGCGGGCGAAGCGGCTTGGCCTTCTTGTCAAACTGGATACGAACGGCTCTCATCCCGAGGTGCTTAAGGAGCTATTCGATAATCAGCTTCTCGATTACGTAGCGATGGACCTCAAAGGTCCTGCGGCACGATACGACGAGATGGCCGGAGTTCATGTTGACATGGCCGCGATCACCCGATCAATCCGCCTCATCATCGAGCAGGCGCCGGACTATGAGTTTCGCACTACCACCGCTCCAACGATAACTGCGAAGGATATCAAAGAGACTGTTTCACTCATAGCTGGTGCGAAGCGCTACTACTTGCAGCAGTTCGTCGTCCCGACGGACAAGGACCTCGTCGATCCGGCGTGGAACCAGAAAACTGCCCTGTCCGAGGGGGAGCTTCGTGCACTCTGGGAGCGGATAAAAGGGAACTTCACCGCGGGCGGGGTACGGTGAGTCACGTCGAGTTTCTTGCGTAACGTCGGGGTTTATCCCCGACGAAGGAGAACCTGGGGGGTGTAGTACATGACGACCTGTTTACTACACCCCCCAAGCACACAGGTTGCGACGCTACGAAAGCTGATTGCTGAGAGCTGATCGCTACAGACTTATCCCCGACGTTCAAAGGGCTTGTGAATTGAAGCTGATTGCTGACGGCTGATTGCTGAGAGCTGACGGCTGACCGCTGAGAGCTGATAGCTAAAGTCCCACCATCTCACGCACGCGGGCGATGTTCTCCCGCGCGATCGCGCCAGCCTTCTTCGTTCCCTCAGCGAGGATCTCCTCCACCTTTCCTGAGGCTTCGAGTTCGGCGCGGCGCTGCCTTATCGGGCGAAGCACACCCATAAGGCTATCAAAGACGACCTCTTTTAAGCGGGAGTACATGAGCTTTCCCGCCTTGAAGTCGGCGCGCAGTTCCCCAGCGATCGCCGAATCGCCCGATAGTTCAGTAGCTAGTTCGAGGATCTCAAACAGATTGGCGACGCCAGGTGACATTTTCTCTCCGGCGACAAGGCCGGTGTCGGTGACAGCAGAGCGGACCTTCTTGTGGATTGAAGGTTCCTCTTCCATCACTCCGATGGTGTTTGCCTCACCCGCGCTTGCGCTCATCTTTTGTGTCGGATCGGCCAGTGACATGACCCGCGCCCCTCTCCCCACGATCGGCTCGGGTTCAGGGAAGAACTCGCCGAAGCGAGCGTTGAACCGCCGTGCGATCCGCCGGGAAAGCTCGAGGTGCTGGACCTGATCCTCGCCCACAGGAACCCCCTGCGCTTTGTAGAGGAGGATATCCGCCGCCTGTAGGATCGGATAGTTGAACAGCCCCGCCGAGATGAACTTTCTCCCCGCGGATTTCTCCTTGAACTGGGTCATCCGCGCTAGGTCGCCGTAGGAGGTGATGCAGCCAAGGATCCAGGCAAGCTCAGTGTGCTCGGGAACTGACGATTGGATAAACAGTATCGACCTTTTAGGGTCGATGCCGCAGGCCATCAAGTCAAGCGCCATCGCGCGCGACGCGGCGCGCAGTGCCTTCGAGTCGATATCGATCGTGATCGCGTGGTAGTCAACGATGCAGTAAACGCAGTCATGATCGGCCTGTAGCGCGGCCCAATTCCGGATCGCACCAAAGTAGTTTCCGATGTGTAACGTCCCGGTCGGTTGAATCCCGGAGAAGATCCTAGTCGCCATCGTCCACCTCCTTATTTGGAAGTCTTCTTGCGAAGTATACCGGTGCGACTCTTTCCATCGCAACCAGTATCGGGTTGATCAATTTCCCACTTCTAGCGTATCATTCTTGCGGGTGTTCAATGGCATATGGTCTGACTGCGATTATCTTGGCAGCCGGTAAGGGGACCCGCATAAGATCGAGGCGGACTAAGGTGCTTCACCGTGTCTGTGGCCGGCCAATCTTAAGCTATGCCCTTCGGGCCGTTAAAGGGATTGCCCCTGACCAGATCCTTATTGTGGTTAGCAACTGCGCTGACGAGGCGTGGGCTGAGTTGGGCAGCGAACTCGTTGAGTTTGTCGAGCAAAAAGAGCAGCTCGGTACCGGTCATGCCGTTCTGCAAGCAAAGGGACGGGCCCACGGCGAGACGATCTTAATCGTTCCTGGCGACCTTCCTTTACTCTCTACCGCGGTTCTTCAAGGCCTCCTCACCCGTCATGTTGCGCATGAGGCGGAACTCAGCGTCCTGACCACGGTCCTTGAAGAGCCGGAAGCCTATGGCCGCCTGCTTCGCGACGGGAATAAACGTCCGATCAAGATCGTGGAGGCATGCGACGCGACCCCGGAAGAGCTTGAGATCCACGAGGTTAATACCGGGATTTACTGCGTGCAAAATGATGATTTCTTATGGGAATCGCTCGCCTCTCTAAATACCACAAATGCGCGGGGGGAGTACCATCTGACCGACTTGGTTGACCGCTACCGGGTGGCAGGGAAGCATGTCCTCGCTGTTGAGGTGGAGGATTCGCAGAGGGTTATGGGGATCAACTCTCGTGCCGAGTTAGCCGTGGCCGATAGACTGATGCGCCTTCAGAAACTGGAGGAGTTGATGGCTGCGGGGGTGACAATCGTCGATCCGACACGGACTTATATCGAGAGCGAGGTAACAATCGGTGCCGATACAATCATCCTTCCCGGGACCAATTTGCACGGGGATTCGACGGTCGGTGAGAACTGCACGCTCGGCCCGGATACATGGATCGATAACTCGAGTGTGGGAGAGGGATGTCGCGTTTGGTACTCCGTCGTTGAGAGGGCACGGATCCGAGCGGGTACCACAGTCGGTCCGTACGCTCACCTGCGTCCTGGGGCAGACGTGGGGCCGGATGCGCGGATTGGCAACTTTGTGGAGGTGAAAGCCGCACGGGTGAAGCGCGGGGCAAAGGTCGGGCATCACGCCTACATCGGTGATGCTGAGGTGGGTGAGGAAGTGAACATTGGTGCGGGGACGATTACCTGCAACTACGACGGAGAGAGGAAACACCACACGACGATCGGTGATCGGGCGTTCATTGGGAGTAACACTTCCCTTGTGGCTCCGGTCACGATCGGCAAGGGGGCGATAATCGGCGCTGGTTCGGTCATCACGCAGGACGTTCCACCAGGAGCCCTCGCCCTGGGGCGCGCTCGTCAGGTGAATAAACAGCACAAGAAGGAGAAAAAAAATGATCGGTAGGGAACTCAAACTGATCAGTGGAAACGCCAACAGGGCACTGGCTCAGGAGATCTCCTCATCCTTAGGGATCAACCTGTGTGATACCGCTATCGAGCGGTTCAGCGATGGAGAGATTCGAGTGCGGATCCGCGAGACGGTTCGCGGGGCCGATGTGTTCGTTATTCAACCGACCTGTCCGCCGGTCAACGACCACTTGATGGAACTTTTGATCATCATAGATGCACTGCGACGTGCCTCCGCGCGCAAGGTGATAGCGGTCATTCCCTACTATGGTTACGCGCGCCAGGATCGGAAAGACACGGGGCGCGTCCCAATCTCGGCTCGTCTTGTTGCTAACCTGATCGAGACCGCCGGGGCAAACCGCGTCCTCACCATGGACTTGCACGCTGGACAGATCCAAGGGTTCTTCAATATCCCGGTTGACAACCTCGTCCCTCATCAGATTTTTGCTCGCTACTTTCATGAGACGATCACGTCTTCCGACGAGACGGTCATTGTCTCCCCCGACGTTGGTGGCACGGTCCGCGCTCGTATGCTCGCCGAGCAGCTTAATCTTCCTCTCGCGGTGCTGGAGAAGCGTCGAGCACCGGAGGGAACGGATATCGAGGTGATAAACGTTATCGGTGATGTGGAAGGTAAACGTGCCATCCTTGTTGATGATATCATCGCTTCCGGAGCGACCTTAATCCGGGCGGCACAGACCCTGTTTGACCACAATGCGACCGAGGTCGACGCCTACTGTACCCATGGAGTCTTCTCTGGCGACGCTCTTAACACCCTGGGAAATTCACTCTTGAAAAAGGTCGTCGTAACAAATACTATTTCGCACGAACAAGCGGCGAAAAGCAAGATTGTTGACTATATCTCTATTGGAGAGCACCTAGCGAAGACGGTGCGGTGGATTTTCGAGAACAAATCGGTGAGTCACCTCTTCCCGCACTACTAAATTAGGAGTTAAGATGACAACGTTAAAAGCACGGTCGCGGACTTCAGGGAAAGCGAACGCTCTCCGTAGGGAGGGGTTAGTCCCTGCGGTGATCTACGGGCCGACTGTTGAAAGCACACCGATCGTTATAGATCGTAAGAACCTTCGATCTCTCTTTGCCAAGATTACGCGCAGCTCACGTATCGATCTTTCAGTTAAAGACGGCAAGAAGGCGAAGAAACTGGATGTATTTATCAAGGCGATTCAATACGACCCGATCACTGATGAGCCGATTCATGTGGACTTTTACCACCCCGATAGCGGGCATCCGCTCAAATTGCACGTCCCAATTAAGATTGTGGGCGAGTCCCCCGGGGTGAAGGAGGGTGGGGTATCGAACGTTCTATTTCGTACTGTCCGGGTGCATGGCTTACCCAAGGATATCCCTGCCCTTATCACCATTGATATAAGCAACCTTGAACAGGGGGAGGCGATCAGGGTACGCGATCTTGACTTCGGTGAGGTTGAACCGCTCCTTGCACCAGAGAGGGCTCTGGTGACGATCGTTGCGCCGCGTCGTGCCGAGGAGGTTCCTGTAGCTGCGGAGGAGGAGCTAGAGGCAGTTGAGGAGGAAGGACTAGCCGGCGAGGAGACCACTGCCGAAGAGACGGGAGCCGAATCGTCTAAAGAGGATTGATTGAAGGCCGTCTTTGGGTTGGGGAACCCCGGACTGAGATACACGCTTACGCGCCACAACGTTGGCTTTCAGGTGATCGACCTATATCGAAAGGTACACCGACTCAAAGAGAAGGGACGTATCACCTGTTCCTCTCTTATCTATCGCACGGAGGATCTCTTCCTTGTCAAGCCGATGACCTACATGAACGCAAGCGGGGAGGCGGTCAAGGCGGTCCTAGAGAGTTACAAGATCCCTGTTGACAACGCGTTGGTCGTCTACGATGACCTTGACTTCCCGCTCGGAAGGATGAAGGTCCTTCCTGGTGGAGGTGCAGGAACGCATAAGGGGATGCTCTCCATCCTTTCCGCGGTCGGGAGTGAGGAGATTCCGCGGCTGCGGATCGGTATTGATGCTGAGCACCGAGAGCAGAATGCAGTGAGCTACGTTCTTGACCGATTTGCGCCCCGGGAGTGGGAAAAGCTGTTCCCGCTCCTAAAGAGGGCGGTAGATGTGATCGAGGCCTTTCGATCTTCGGACATCAACGCGGTCATGACCTGTTTCAACCGCCGTGACCGACAGGTTGCCACAGAGAGAAATACGGGTACACTCAAGAACTTATAGGGCGTAGATTTTGCCCCAGGAGGCGACGATGTACGATCGATTCTCACGCGAGTCGATGGAGGTTATTGCGATCTCTCAGGAAGAGGCCGAGGAGTGGCGGCACAGCTATGTAGGGACCGAACATCTCTTGCTCGCTTTCTTAAAGATGAAAGGGAGTGACGTTCATCGCTTTCTCACCACGCATGGGGCGACCTACCCCAAGGTCGCGTCCCTATTGGAAGAGGAGAAGGGGCGCGGGGAGGTGAAGCTCTCCGCCGATGACCTTGAGCCCACCCCGCGACTGAAGCGCGTGATGAAGATCAGCTTTGAGGAGGCGCGCCGCGCCGGGTTGAATACGATCCGGCCTGAGCACCTACTGATGGGGACGCTGCGCGATGGGGAAGGGACCGGTGCGGCAATCCTCCTTCACTTAGGGATTGACCTCACCAAGACACGAGCCTACTTCCTCCCTTCAGCGGGGATTGGTATGGCAGTTCGTTCCTCCCGCCGTCAGCCGTCAAAGGTGGATCTCTCCGAGTTTGGCCGCAACCTTATAGAGGAAGCCGAGGCTGGGCGGCTCGATCCGGTGATCGGTCGGGAAGAGGAGATGGAGCGGGTCATTCAGACTCTCACTCGCCGGAGGAAGAACAACCCCGCGCTTATCGGCGAGTCCGGCGTGGGGAAGACTGCCATCATCGAAGGGTTGGCACAGCGGATTGCAAGTGGGGATGTGCCATCACTATTGCGTTCTAAGGAGATCGTCGAACTGGACATGGCCTCAATCGTCGCCGGGACAAAGTACCGGGGGGAGTTTGAGCAGCGGTTGAAGAACCTGATCAACCAGGTGACGGGGTCAGATAAAATTATTCTGTTCATCGATGAACTGCAGACGGTTGTCGGCGCTGGCGGTGCCGAGGGAGCGATCGACGCCTCTTCGATCTTGAAACCTCCGCTCGCTTCAGGCGCGATCCAGTGTATCGGGACTGCCACCCTGGATGCGTACCGCAAGTCGGTTGAGAAGGACCCCGCGTTGAAACGCCGTTTCAAGACGATTCTGGTTGAGGAGCCGTCAGTAGAAGAAACGGTCAAGATCCTGAAGGGCCTCCGCCCTCACTATGAGAAGCACCACGGAGTTAAGATCACCGACGATGCCCTTTACCAAGCCGCTCGCCTCTCTGATCGTTACGTCACCGACCAGTTCCTTCCGGACAAGGCGATTGACCTGATCGACGAAACTGCGGCCAGGATCAAGCTCCAGAGCTCCCTTCTCCCGGATGATCTCCGTGAGTTGATGGCGCAGATGGATGGTCTTGACGAGCAGGAACGCCAAGCGGTCACTGCACAGGAGTACGAGGCCGCGGCGCGGCTGCGCGATCGCAAGGAGGAATTGGCCCACGAGATCGAACAATTGAGCGATAGCTCCTCTAAGGCGAGTGATCTGCAGGCGACTGGGAAAGATATCGCACGGGTGGTCTCCATGTGGACCGGTGTCCCCATTGGGCACGTCCAGGAGGAAGAGACGGCCCGACTTGTGAACATGGAAGAGAAGATCCATGGGCGTTTGGTCGGCCAGGCCGATGCAGTGAAGGCGGTTTCTCGCTCGATCCGCCGCGCCTACGCGGGGGTGAAAAACCCGCGGCGTCCAGTGGGAGTGTTCATGTTCCTCGGCCCAACTGGGGTGGGGAAGACCGAGCTTTCCAAGACCCTGGCCGAGTTCCTGTTCGGTGATGAGGACGCGCTGATCCGCGTTGACATGTCCGAGTACATGGAGCGCTTCTCTGTCTCACGCCTCACCGGTGCTCCTCCAGGTTATGTCGGCTACGACGAGGCCGGTGAACTGACCGAAAAGGTCAGGCGCCGTCCCTATTCAGTGATTCTGTTCGATGAGATTGAGAAGGCACACCGCGATGTGTTCAACATCCTGTTGCAGGTGATGGAGGACGGCATCCTCACCGATTCGCAAGGAAGACGCGTTGACTTCTGCAACAGCGTCCTCATCATGACCTCCAATGTGGGGAGCGAGTTGATCACCGATCGCGGCACCCTTGGATTCAGCGACCAGGAGGTTGATTCTGAGGAGTCCTATCAGGAGATGAAGGGTCGAGTGATGGGGCAGGTGCGCAAGGTTTTCCGGCCAGAGTTTCTGAATCGTCTCGACGACGTCATTGTTTTCCATCAGCTCTCCCGGGAGCAGGTGCGGCAGGTTGCGGAATTGATGCTCGGTGAGCTCAAAGGGCGTCTGCGCGAGGAGCATGCAATCACTTTTACCCTGGACGAGTCGGCAAGCGAGCTCCTGATCGAGAAGGGGTACGACCCCAAGTATGGGGCTCGTCCTATGCGCCGCACTATTGAGCGACTAATTGAGAACCCGATATCGGAGCTTATTCTGCAAGGGACCTTCGAGCACGGCTCCGCCGTCGTCGCCTCGGCTGACGGAGAGGAGATACAGTTTAACAGAGGCGATTGAGGTGCCCTTCCGCTGTGGCCACTGTGGCTATCAGTCGATAAAGTGGCTCGGTCGCTGTCCAAATTGCGGCGAGTGGGACACGTTTCTGGAGGAAGGAAAAGAAGCGAAGGAAGTTACCGTCTCCTCCTGGATCGGCGATGATCTTAAGCCGATCAGTGCGATAGATCTCACAGAGATAAAGCGCTTGACCTGCGGGATCGGAGAGATCGACCGCCTGTTGGGGGGTGGGCTGATCCCTGGTAGCGTGGTCCTGTTCGGCGGCGAGCCGGGTATCGGGAAGTCGACCCTCCTTCTACAATTGTCCCAATCCATGGCCGAGCGGTATGGAAATGTCCTTTACGTCTCCGGGGAGGAGTCAGCGGCGCAGATCAAGCTGCGGGCGAGCCGACTCGGTGTAGAAAACGACCACCTGTATGTGCTCTCTGAGCAATCCCTCGTTCGTATTGTGAAAGCGGTGGAGCGGATCGATCCCTGCGTGCTGATCGTCGACTCGATCCAGACAACTCTCTCTGATAATGCCCCTGGTGAGCCGGGGAGCCTGCGACAATTGCGCGAGACAAGTGTTGAACTGATTCGGCTGACTAAGGCACGGAAGATGGTGACCTTCCTTGTGGGGCACATCACAAAAGGTGGTTCCTTTGCGGGCCCAAAAACGATCGAGCACCTGGTCGACGTGGCAATCTACCTCGAAGGGAGCCGGGGAGAAGACGTACGGATCATGCGCTCGGTGAAGAACCGTTTTGGGGCGACGAATGAGGTCGCCGTCTTTCAGATGCTGGCAAGCGGGTTGAAGGAGATCACTAACCCATCGCGTTTCTTCCTTGAGGAGCATAAGGTGGAGCCTCGCGCCGGAACGGTCGTTGTACCAATCGTCGAGGGAACACGGCCCATTTTGGTCGAACTGCAAGCCCTCGTCTCCCCTACTGGCGGTTACGGAGTTCCTCAACGCCGGTGCAGCGGGCTAGATTACAATCGCGTCCTTCTGCTGCTCGCTGTGATCGAACGGAGGCTGGGGATTCACACCGGTGGAGCCGATGTCTATTTGAGCCTTGCCGGTGGGCTGGAAACACGAGAGCGGGCAGTCGATCTGGGGGTGATCGCTGCGATCGTATCCAGTTTGCGCGATCGCCCACTCCCTGCTCAAACTGCCCTCGTGGGCGAGGTCGGCCTCTCAGGCGAGGTCCGCGGGGTGAAAAAGCTACACGAACGGATAACTGAGACCGGGAAACTTGGGTATGAACGGATAATCGTCCCTGCGAAGGTCAAACTCTCCTCACGGGCAAAGATCGAGGTCATCCCCGTCGAGACGATCGAAGAAGCGATGGACGCGCTCGCACTCAGGTAGGATGGTTGATAGATTGAGTGATTGAACAATTGAATGATTAAGCGATCGGATGATCGGGAGAATGGAAGATTGAATGATCGGGAGATTAAGGTAAAAACAGTTAAATTACTCAATCATTAAGTCACTCAATCGCTAAATCGATCTTAAGGAGGAGCAATGAGCGATAGCAGACTGGAGAAACTAGAGAGAGGAGCTTCCGCTATTAAAGAGCGGCTCTTTGAGATTCCACTGATCGCCCTCGTCCTTGGCTCGGGCCTCTCCGGGGCGGTTGGCTCCTTCGGTGAGGGAGTCCGCATTCCTTGGGAAGAGATCCCCGGGTTTCCGCTTCCCACGGTGGCCGGGCACGCTGGGGAATTCTGGGCGGGAAAGGTTCACGGTAAGCCCGTTCTCGTCCAGTGTGGTCGCATCCATACCTACGAGGGTTACTCCCTTGACGAGGTGGCCTTCGCTACTCGCTTGTTTGCCCTTCTTGGAATAAAGGTGCTTATCGTCACTAATGCCTCCGGTGCGATCAACCACGATCTAGCTGCCGGTGACCTTGTTTTGATCCGTGATCATATCAACATGCTGGGAGAAAATCCGCTTAGCGGTCCTAACCTGGAGCGGTTCGGGCCCCGCTTCCCTGATATGTCCACTGCCTATAGTGCACGCCTGCGCACGCTTGCCAAGGAGGTGGCCACCGAGGAGGGAATCGGTCTCAAGGAGGGGGTTTACCTGGCGACGGGCGGTCCCTCTTATGAGACCCCGGCTGAGATCAGTGCCTTTCGTGCCCTGGGGGCAGACCTTGTAGGGATGTCAACCGTCCCTGAGGTGATCGTTGCCGTTCACGCTGGGCTCGAGGTGCTGGGGATCTCCTGTGCCACCAACCTCGCCGCCGGGGTGGACCCTGAAGCGCGCCTCTCTCACCAAGAAGTGATCGAGACCACCCGCCGGGTGGGCGAGGAGATGCGGAGGCTTCTCCTGGCGATCATCGACCGTTTATAGAACCCAGATTTTCCAATTCTTCACAAATACATCAGAACCACTGAATTAAAGTTTATAAGGAATCCAGGAGAATCTGAAAGTCTTTGAGTTCAAGAAACTAATCTACCGTTGAGAGCTGTCTGGTTCCTGGACTCCTGGCTTCCTAAGAGCGTTCGGATCGGTTTAGCTCTATGCAGTTCTTGGGTTGATGTAATTTTTGGGTAGAATGCAGCGAACACTTAAGCGTGTACACCTTTACATCGATTAGGCCCCTTTGTATAATCACGCCGCTGTGTCGAGAGTGGAGGCGGTGATTCTTTTTTCCACTCTGGGCCGGTTTATCGCTCACAGACTTTAGGAGGTCGTAGATATGGCCGATGCTCCAACGTTAAACCCGTTTGAGATTTCGCAACGACAACTGGACAAGTCAGCGGAGAAGCTCAACCTCGATCCGCAGGTGCACGCGCTTCTGCGCGAACCGATGCGGACCCTCGAGGTCCACTTCCCCGTGCGCATGGACGACGGGACGAGTAAGGTCTTCACCGGATTCCGCGTGCAGTACAACGACGCGCGCGGTCCTACAAAGGGCGGACTCCGCTTTCACCCCGAGGAGACGATTGACACGGTAAAGGCGCTCGCCGCGTGGATGACGTGGAAGTGCGCCGTCGTGGACATCCCTTATGGTGGGGGAAAAGGCGGCGTCATATGCAATCCCAAGGAGCTCTCCGTTGGAGAAGTGGAGCGGGTTGCGCGTGGGTACATCCGCGCCATTGGCCGCTTCATCGGGCCGGAACGGGACATCCCCGCGCCGGATGTTTACACGACGCCTCAGATCATGGCCTGGATGGTCGATGAGTACTCCACGATCGTTGGCTACAACGCTCCGGGGGTGATCACCGGTAAGCCGATCCCGGTTGGCGGATCGCTCGGTCGTGGGGACGCCACCGCGCGCGGTGCGGTGTACACCATCCTTGAGGCAGCCAATGTAATTGATCTTAACCTAAAAGGGGCGACCGTCGCTGTCCAGGGTTATGGAAACGCCGGCTACTTTGCGGCAAAGCTGATGGAGGAGCTCGCCGGGAGTAGAGTCGTTGCCGTCACCGACTCGCGCGGCGGGGTATACGTCACCGATGGCATCGATCCGCAGGCTGCCTTTACGCACAAGAAGGCGACCGGTTCGTTGTCAGGCCTTGCGGGGAGCAAGGCTGTTACAAATCAGGAACTCCTTGAGCTCGACGTGGACGTGCTTATCCCGGCGGCGATCGAGAACGTCATCACCGAGAAGAATGCCGGTGCGATCAAAGCGAAGCTCATCGCCGAAGTGGCGAATGGCCCCACCATTCCCGAGGCGGACGAGATCCTTTATAAGAACGGCAAGTACATTATTCCAGACTTCCTGTGTAACGCTGGTGGGGTAACCGTATCCTACTTCGAGTGGGTACAAAATATCGGTGGTTACTACTGGAGCTTGGAAGAAGTTCAAAAGCGATTGAAGGAAAAGATGACCCATGCCTTCCACGATATTCACAAGATGGCGGAGGTAAACAACGTCGACAACCGAACAGCGGCCTACATGGTTGCGGTCCAACGAGTTGCTGAGGCGATGCGACTGAGGGGTTGGGTATAGCCCATCTTTCGCATAAGCAATAAATGAATACGAGGATGGCCTCTCATGAGAACGCGGGGTCCTCCTCGTTTCTAATCGGTTAGTTGCCCTGCAGAGTCCAGTACCTTTAAAATGAGGAATGCCATGTCCAAAACTGTTTCAGTGATAGAGGAGAGGAAAGAGTTTCTTGCGCGCGTCCTCCCCTCCCTGGAACCTGCGGAAGTTGAGGAATTGCAGCGAATATCACTTCCGGTGCACTACGATGAGGGAGAACTCATCGCTCAAGAGGGCTCCTACGCCGCGGGGGTGTATATCGTTCAATCCGGCCTCGTATCGATCGGGAAGTATGCGAGCAAGGGCTGGGAGAAGCGCATGCTCCGGTTCCTTGCGATTGGAGAGATGTTCGGTCTGGAGGCGGTATTCCTGAAACGGGAGCCGATAAACGTGCAGTTTGCGAAGGCTCTTGTGGAGTCCACCCTACTCTTCTTCGAACGCTCCAACATCCTCGCCTTCAGCAAGGGACATCCTCGCATGTTCGCCGATCTATGTCGGTGGTTATCCCGCGAGGTGATTATGCTTGAGTTCAAGCTCACCCGCGCGGCGGTGGAATCGACCGACCGTAACCTGGCCCTCCTCCTGATCGCGCTGGCCCATAAGTATGGTGAAAAGGACAAGGCCGGAATCGTCCTCGATTTACCCATTTCACGCCAGACTATCGCAGAGATGCTCGGCGTATCGATAGAGACTCTGATGCGGGTGCTTAAACGGTTTCGAGAACGCAACCTTATCACCACTTCGCAGAGCTTGATCACAATCGTTGATATGGACACCTTAAAGGAAAGAGCTCGTACTACGCCGTTCTATCTATCCATCATCGAAGAGACGCTTTAGACTGCTCTTGCCGACATCGGTCGCGCTGGCTAACCAGCATCGCAACGATTCGGGAGACAAGGCCATCTGCTCTCCAACCTGCGAAATCTGGGGAAGCGCGGCGATTGCTCGGTCCACTTTAGCGGTCGAAACCCCGAGGAGCTGGGAGAGGGTGGCCCGAGTGACCTCTGGGGAGAGAAAGACCGTTCCCTCCTCGCCATGTTCCCCGGACTTCTCCGCGAGGCCAAGAAGGAGACGGCCCACCCGCTCTTCGAGCGGTGTATTGGAAGGAGAAAACGCCCCCTGCTTCAACGAATAGAAGCGGTGACTCAAACAGCTTAGGCAATAGCTCTTGATCGTCTCTTCTTCTTCGATCAGCTTCATAAACGCCGCCCGCTCGAAAAAGAACAGCTCGGTCTCCGTAATGGCCCGGGCGCAACTTAGGTGTAACTCGGTTCGACCCCCCAAGAAGACTTCAAGGCCAATAAGGTCGCCTGGGCCAAGAATTTCCAAAAGCGATTTTTCGGGTCTTCCTTTCTGCGGCATATTATATTCACTCACAAACCCACTAGAAACGAGATAAGTCCCCGCCGCGTAACTGCCGGCTTTGTAGATCAGCTCACCAAGAGGGTAGCGAACGTGAAGCGGAGCATAGATTTCTATGACTCGATTCCAGGTAGCTAGGGAAGTTTCTGTCTTATTTGTCACGTCTTCCATAATTCGTGCCTACAGACTACCGTCTAGCTCTCTGCTCGCCAATGTAAGAAGACGAGTAAAAGAGGGGCTGTATGAAAAGGGAATACCTCCTCCTCGTGAGATTTTGATAGCCATTTGGCATGATTTAATCCGTCAAATGGCAGCGCTTTAGGGACATGCCTCGCTAGATTTTTTTGTCAAACGATCCATTCTTAAACGCAACATGCCAGATTTGAGTCGTCGTTTCAACCGCACCTTTTGGTGCAAAAATGAAATGCAACCGCAGTCGTCTAACCTACTCTTGGTCAAAGCAACTGGCTAACCTTCGTGTTGGAGGTGAACGCCACATGGCAACACAAAACACGATGAGGGCAGTGCGGGAACAGATCGTCAAGCCCCGTATTAATCCTTTCGAGATGATGCTCCACCAGTTGGATCTGGCGCGTGCGCATACCAATATCCCCGGCGGTATCTGGGAGATTCTATGTCGGCCTGAGCGTGCTCTCGAGGTGAGTGTACCGATTACGCGAGACGATGGCGAGATAGAGGTGCTAACCGGTTATCGAGTTCAGTACAACAGCGCACGTGGCCCCTGCAAAGGGGGTATTCGCTACCATACCGGGGTTACACTCGATGAAGTAAAGGCGTTGGCGGGGTGGATGACATTGAAGTGCGCGGTGGCGAACATCCCTTATGGTGGAAGCAAGGGAGGGATTGCTTGTGACCCGACTCGCTTCTCCGAACGGGAGATCGAACGGATTACCCGTTGCTACACCGCTCGCATCCTCCCCCTCATCGGGCCAAAACAGGACATCCCCGCTCCTGATGTCAACACGAATGCGTCGATCATGAACTGGATCGTCGACACGGCCAGCGCATTGCGCGGAGAGGCCGTGCCTGGTATCGTGACGGGGAAATCGATCGAGCTCGGTGGTGCACTGGGACGGCGGGAAGCGACTGGGCGCGGGGTGGTGTTCATCACGATCGGGATCCTCCAGAGGCTCGGAATCGATGTCACGCAAGCCCGCGTCGCCGTACAGGGGTTCGGCAACGTCGGGTCGATCGCGGCGCAACTTCTGGCCAAACAGGGAGCCAAGGTGGTAGGAATCAGCGACGTCTCCTGCGGGTACTACTGCCCGAACGGGTTTGACATCAACGACGTTATTCGCTACGTGGAGACCTCGCCCGGTCACCTCCTTGCTGGCTATAGCGTTCCTGGGATGGAGGAGATCACAAACGATGAATTACTCACCCTCGATGTCGATGTGCTGATTCCCGCCGCGCTGGAGGCGCAGATCACCTCCCGGAACGCAGCGAACGTACAGGCGAAGGTCATCGTGGAAGGGGCGAACGGCCCCACCACCCCCGAGGCGGACCTCATCCTCGCCGAGGAAGAAACCCTCGTCGTACCGGACATCCTTGCTAACGCCGGAGGAGTAGTCTGTTCGTACTTCGAATGGGTACAGAACATCCAGTGCTTCGCCTGGGAGGAGAAGGAGACCAACCAGCGGCTCGGTCGGGTCATGCAGCGGGCGCTTACGGAGGTATGGGATCTCTCCCAGGAGCGGCAGATCTCCTTGCGGTTAGCGGCGTTCGTGCTTGGGGTGGAACGCGTGGCGCAGGCAATCAGGCTCCGTGGCGTCTTCCTATAGGCACGAGCAAAAAGCAGGGGATGAGGATGAGCCCCAATACCCCGAGTGGTCTGCTTGCAGCGGAGCTTGAAGCGGAAGTGTTGCTCGACCGCGCCGTGATGTTCTGCGCGAACCGACTGCACATGACGGAGATCCGCGTCGTTCAGACGTTGCAAAGAGGAGAGCCGGAAGTTCACAGTACCCTCAGATATGCCGTTGCCAAGGGGGTAGGGGATTATCTCAGGGAACTGGGATGTGGGTTTCGTGCAGTCTATCTGTACGGAAGCGCGATGAACGGCAATGCCGGAATCGCTTCGGATATTGACCTCATCGTTATAGTTGAGCATAAACTGGACCAAGTATGCAACCTGTTACAGCGGTTGGATCTGGCACTGGTGACGTCCTATCGGATGCTGCTTGGATTTGCCTACGGTCCAGCGTCGCTCCTCGACGTTCATATCGTGGATGTCGAGGAGGAACGGAAACGCGATGGCTACGGGGCCGTCCTCTGTTCACCAGAGACAAGTCCTGTCTGTCTGTGGCGTTAACCTCCTAAAGTCTCGGGGCTCCTGTGGGCCAGGGGCCCTTTCTCTCTAATGGGCGTGGATGAAGAACTGCTTCATATCTTGAGGGTGGTAGAGGTCAAACTGCACTAGGCTCAGCACGTCGAGGTGTGTCTGACTCCCCGGATTGACACAGCGCGTCTCCCCTAAATCGACCTTGTAATCTCCGGTGACGACGGATTCGTGGCAGTGTCCCGATAGGACGAGGTAGGGTTGAACCCGCTCGATAAACCGCCTTATCTCTACGCTCCCCACGTGATCGGAGAGGGGGAGGTAATCGTACCGTCCGCGGGGGGTGGTCCAATCAAGCGGTGTATTGTAGGGAGACGCGTGGAACAGGTGAATCGTCTGGGAGGGGTTGTAGACGCTCCCTCGATCAGTGCGACCGTTTTTCAGGAGGTAGTTCTCGAAGTCATCGAGATCATCGGCGATTGTTGATCCGTGCCCCCTCACATCGGTTGTGATCCCCACCTCGTAGATGTCCGTTGTAGGATCCATGCCCTCCGGGCGCAGCTTGATCCGGTTCTCGTACTTCACCCAGTCCATCAATAGACACCCACCAGGAGGGACGTAAGGATAGCCCGCCACCCACAGGAGGAGAACCTCACCCGGGAAGAAAGCCTGCTTTTGGCGTGAATCACGCAGCTCAATCAGTCGGTCGTTCACTAGATGAAAGTTCGGCATCTCCTGATCGAACGCCTCCAGCAGGGGTTCGTTCGCACGGCGGTCATCGTTTCCCATGATCACGTAGATATCCGCGTGCCGATGTTCGAGCAGGAAGCTGGAAAAGAGGGGGATGAACTGTTCGGTGAAGAATGCCTTCTGTATAGCCACCCCCTGATTCTCGTTTGTGAGAGGCACTGATCCTTTGAGTTGGCCTTGAAGGGCACTCGGGGCTAGGTCCCCGGTGATGAAGATCGAGGTGAGTTTCCATAAATCAGCCACGCGCAGCAGGAGTTCGTAGAGACGTATGTTCCCGTGAAGGTCGGTAACGGCAACGGCTTGCATCATGATCTTTGAGGGTAACCAGCTCCTCATCGTTGTCAAGTGGTAAAATTTGAAACCCTGTGTAAAGCGTGAAGGGTATGGCAAATGACAGGGCTGTTCATTGTTCCTCGCCCGAGATCGAATCACAACATTCACTCTACGACGATTCAAGGAAACTCATATTGGAGTTGCTGTGGTTAAGAGTGCTTAAGGAGCTAGGGGTTAGATCTTGTTCTTTGTATTAGCGAGGGCTCGGGTTTCATCTTCACCTGACTCGTTGGCTAAATTTACATAACAGCATCGATTTGAAGAATTAAAAATCCAATCGTAGGCCCTGATATTTGTCCTGCCCGATACGCTAGGAAGAGGTAGGGTAATGGCGCTTGGCACTGTAATCCGATACCAGCTTTTTGCTGGGGCTCAACTAAGTCAGCACTTAAAGACTGCTGGAGGCAGAACTGGTTCTCAGCTACCATTAGCAACATGACGTGTTCTAACCGACTCGAGAAGTACCGGGCCTTCCTTCTTGACATCGACGGCGTGCTTGTCCGTGGGGGGGAGCCGATTCCCGGTGTGACGGAGGCGGTGCGGGCGCTACAGGAGCGGGGACAGGTTTTGCTTCTTTCCAACAACTCGAGCCGATCTCGCGCCGTCGTTGCTGAGCATCTGGGGAAGCTTGGCTTTGCATTCGAGCCGGAGGCCGTCGTTTTGAGTTCCTACGTTGTAGCGCGGTATCTCCTGGAGACGGAGGGACCTTCAAAAGTGTGGACGATCGGTGAAGCGGGTCTTGCAAAGGAGCTGTGCCTAGCCGGTCATCGGATTGTCCCCCAGGAGGAGGCCAATTGGTTGGTTGTGGGGGTCTGCTGGAACGTGAATTACAACATGTTTGCCGAGGCGCTTCGGTTTCTTCTCAATGGCGGTCGATACATCGCTACCAACACGGATGGCACGTTTCCCACTCCAGAGGGGCTAAGACCAGGGGCCGGGGTAATCGTAGGTGCGATTGAGGCGATGGGATTTTATCCACACGTGGTGGTTGGAAAGCCCTCTGAGATCGCCTATCGCATCGCGCTGGAGCAAGTACAGGCGAAGAACGACACCGTGCTTGCAATAGGAGATCGCCTGGAGACCGACATCCTCGGTGCGCAGAATGTGAAAATCGACTCGGTGCTCGTCCTCACCGGAATTTCAAGCAAAGAGGACATCGAACGCCAGGGCACTCGACCGACCTGGATCGCCGCGGATCTCCCGGCCCTTGCTCGGGGCGAACTGCAGAAGCCGTAGTTACTTCCTCCCAGGGAACATCTCTGATAGTGCTTGTCAGGTCGACGTTCTTTAAGTCCACCTTTATGTTCCCTTCCCATCTCTTTAACCTCGGTCCGGTCTGTCAGAGCAGCATAGGATTGTCTTGGTAGCGTCTAGTAATCGTGATCCTAGCTACATGAGGCTCATGTCCCTGTCGGAGTTTACACCACGAGTTTCTCTGGACTTCCGCCCCTTGATAACTGGGGACGCGTGTCGTTCTAGGAACCCGGCTTCCATAGTAGCGTCAATGATGTGTTACAAAAGGGGGTACCATGTTCAACAGCCGGATAGTGATAGTTCTTAGTGTGGCTGCACTTGTTTTGGGGATCGGCCTATGCGCGGTCGGTCAGGAGACGGAAACGCTCCGGGACGCGGCGACGAGCGCAGGGGAATTGGCCCTCACCTACATCGACAGCACGGCCACGTACATCGGGCAGGGGATCGTCTATATCCTCAACCTCATCACCGGAGACCGGATATCGCACGACCTGGAGAAGCCGGTCGGCTATCTGGGCCTTATCACGGGGATCCTCTTGCTATTTGCGCTTCTCGACGCCGCACGAAAGATCATCTGGATCGGGATCATCGTAGGCTGGGCGCTTTTGATCGTCCGCATCGTCCTCGACGCGCTGCGCGTGTAGATCGGGGGAAAATCACCGGTGGAAATGTGCCGGGAAAACTGGGTTAGATCTTGTTTTTTGACTTATTGAACTAGGTCATACCCTGCAGTCTTGCCGCAGGGTTCTTGATTGGTCGCCCAACTTTCCCACCACACTCCAGCACAGGATTCTGTGCCATCAGCGTACGGCATTTTGAATGTAGTGTACAACGGGAAGTTGCTAACCCAGGGGATCACCTAGTTAGCCCTGCGGGTGGTTAAGAGGATACTATGAGAAGAAAAGGAGGAAACACGATGGAGAAGATGATCGCTTACTGTGGGCTCATATGCACGGACTGTCCGGCGTACATTGCCACACAGAACGACGACCACGAGGCACTGAAGAAGGTTGCTGAGCAATGGAGTAAGGAATTCAACACCACACTCACTGCAGAGGACGTTCTCTGTGATGGGTGTTTGGCCGCTGAGGGGCAACATGTCGGCCACTGGAGCGAGTGCAAGATTAAGGCTTGTGCCATCGAGAAGAAGGTGAGAAACTGCGCGCATTGTAGCGATTACTCATGTGAGGAACTAGAGAAATTCTTCGGCTTTGCTCCGGAGGCCAAGACCACGTTGGAAGGGATCAGGCGGGCTCTTTGACATGGAGCAACTCCTCGGATGAAGAAGAGCCAAAAGTGACTCGCGGCGGTTAGAAGAGTCTGGCTGGACGAGCAGGAAGCCTACTGGGCGGATCAGCGTCGGCTTGAGCGGTGGCTCCAATTGCACAGGGAGTGCAAAACCAGATATAAGCAGATACATGGTTAATAAGGAGGAAACGCCATGGAGAGAATGATCGCCTACTGTGGACTCGTGTGCACGAAGTGCCCGGCCTACATTGCTACTCAGAAGGACGACCGGGAGGCACTGGAGAAACTGGCGGCCAAGTGGCAAGAAGAACTTAATACCCCCCTCACTGCCGAGGGATGCATGTGTGACGGGTGTTTGGCTACCACGGGCCAACGGATAAGCTACTGTAGCGAGTGCAAGATCCGTGCCTGCGCCATTGAGAAGCAGGTCGAAAACTGTGCATACTGCGCTGATTACTCTTGCGGGAAGCTTGAGAAGTGGTTTGGCACTGTCCCGGAGGCCAAGACGACGCTGGAAGGGATCAGGAAAAACCTGTAAGGTTCTCTGTTCACCCGCAGATCCCCCTGCGCGCTTTTCTTTAGAGGAGGACCGTGAAGACCTCGGATGAAAGGGCCCTTATGGGCTCTTGTGGCCTGTACTGTGGACTGTGTCCCAGGTACCAATCGAGAGCAACCAGCCGGTGCCTCGGTTGTCATTTGGGCGAGCAACATTCTTACTGCAGCGTCTACCGCTGTGTCACCAAGCGAGGATTTACCACCTGCGCCGAGTGCAGCGAGTATCCATGCGGGAGGCTACTGCGGGTGCTGGGTGTTGAGAAGGGTCTCGACAGCTTTGTGAGTCATAAACCGGCCCTTCCGAACCTTGACGAGATCAAGCAAGACGGCCCCGATTCTTTCTTGCAGGAACAGCGAAAGCGGCGCCTGTTGGCGGCGCACCTTATCTCAAACTACAACGCCGGGCGTTCGATGACCCTCTACTGCACCGCCTGTGCCTTGATGCCTCCACGTGCCATCGATCGAGCGATCAACAAGATGGAAAAGCTACTTACCAACGGACAGGTGGACCGCTCGAACCAAAAAGAGGTGGCAAAGGCGATGCGGAAGCTCATCCAGGGCTTGGCTTCAGAGTTGAGCATCGACCTGGCGCTGAGAAGGAGATAAATGTGAGGAGGAGGGTCAAGGAGATTACCGATCAGGCACAGATCAAGGACATCCTTAATCGAGCGTCCGTCTGTCGGATCGCCCTGTGTGACAATAACGTCCCCTATATTGTTCCGGTTAACTTCGGCTATGCGGGCGACTGTCTGTATATCCACTGCGCGTCCGAAGGACGGAAGGTTGACATCCTGCGAAGAAACCCCAAGGTCTGCTTCGAAGTGGACATCGATCATGCCCTGGTGGCTGGGGCCACTCCTTGTTCATATACCTTTAACTACCGCAGTGTCATCGGGTTTGGGATCGCCGTCTTCGTGGAGAACGCCGCGAAGAAACGAAAGGGGCTGGATGCCATTGTTAAGCACTATTCAGGTGGCCATTCCCCTTATTTTGATGATGCTCTTGCGAAGGTGACGATACTGAAGATCGAGGTCGAATCCATGACGGGAAAAGAGTCTGGCTACTGATCACCCACCTCTACTGTATGAAATCTAGTATCGTTGAGGAGTAAAGAACCCCGCAGTAAGCTAAAGGGGCATTGAAAAGCAAAACCTTAAAGACCTAACCGAAGTTGGTCTTCATGCTGCAATTTGCTGTAGAGCTCTGTCTCATTGCAAGGAACGTCGCACACAAGGTACGACGCTACAAAAACGGATGTAGCGTCGGAGTTTATCTCCGACGTTGGTCGGAGCTCGTCTCCGACGTTGAAGGGTTTATCCTTAAGAGAACCCATGCAGCCAGTACAAACAACAGGCCAATTCGCCTGCGGCGAATCTCCGCTTTCCTCACCTTGAGCTCGCTTTAGGGTATCCAGCGGAGGCTCTTTATGAAGGATATGGTTATCAGGGAGAAGCGATGAACACGGCCTACATCCGCTTCTATGCGGAGCTGAATGATTTCCTGCCCTCAGCGCAGCGGCGACGGACCGTTTCGTATAGCTTTCATGGCTCTCCGGCCGCCAAGGACGCGATCGAGGCGTTGGGTGTGCCACACGTTGAAGTCGATCTGGTGCTGGTCAACGGTCGCTCGGTCGACTTCACTTACCATCTGTGTTCGGGTGACCGGGTCGCCGTGTATCCAATCTTCGAAAGCCTGGACATCACACCCCTTGTGCGACTACAGGGGCGGCCGCTGCGCTGCACCGCTTTCATCGCCGACGCTCACCTGGGAAAGCTGGCGCGCCTCCTGCGCCTGTTGGGCTTTGACACGGCTCACGCAAACGATTACGAGGACGATGAAATCGTGGCAACATCGGTGAACGAAGGGCGCGTCATCCTCACCCGCGACAGGGAGATCCTAAAGCGCAGCGTTGTCACCCATGGGTATTGGATCCGCTCCACCCAACCACTAGTACAGGCACAAGAGGTGGTGCAGCGCTTCGACTTGGCTACCCAGGTACAGCCGTTCCGGCGCTGCATGATGTGCAACGGCCTCCTCGAACCCGTCGATAAGCAGGACATCTTGAAGCGGATTCCGCCGAAGGTCGCCGCTAGGCAGGACGAGTACTTCATCTGTCAGGACTGCGACAAGCTATACTGGCGCGGCACGCACTACCCCAAGCTGCAGCACATGATCGCGCGCATCCTCGAGACGGAAACGTCCAGCGGTAGCAAACCAGTTGTGTGAATCTCACTAGAACCCGATGTTGGCTTGCAACACCAGAGTAGGCGCCCTTGCTGCCGAGGAGTTTCAGAACAAGGAGGTTCCCCTCTCATTGCGGGCGGTCGCGGAGTCAGTCCTTAGAGCCATTACATCTAGCTAAATGTTTCATTGCAAGGCCTGCCACCAGACCTAGTTGACGATCATGCCCTGGGTCTTCTATGATGAAGATACTATGAAACGGATACGTGCGGTTATCTGCATTCTGATGATGGCCCTAATCCCTGGCTTGTCGGTTTCAGGCAACGATCTTCCCGCGGAGAAGGTGGAGCGGGTGCGAACAGGGATGACGATCTTTGGGGCGATTCTTGGCCTTGGGATTGGCTCAGTGCTTAATCCGAGTCCACCAGGCATACCTCTTTCCAGTGCACTTCGCATCGTGATTCCAGTCGCGGCCACAGCGGCCGCCACCGGAGCCCTGGCCAGCCGGTGGATCGCTGAGATGACTCTGGTACGCCGACCCTCGCTCATCCTGTCTCCCTTCCTCGGCGCCGGGTTGGGGGCGGCCGGAAGCGCGGTCGTGGGAGCGATAAGCTTTGCACTCGCGGCTGCAATTGCCATCCCCACTGTCGAAGCACCAGAGGGCTGGTGGGGGCGCTTCAACTACCCCCAGGCGGTCGGAATAATGGGCTTTCTCGCCGGAGGCTTCTGGGGCGGGTTATTAGGGATTCCCCTCGGAGCACTATCGGTGCCTATCATCTCACTTTATATGGGTTTCTAGAGGGTAATTTCCCGAGACATCTCACCGTAAGGGCTTGACGATAGACAATAAAAATCGATGAGAGGTCTGGAGCGCTTCACTGCGCAGAGCTTCAGGAATTGTAGTGGGTCACCTCAACCCAATTGCACTTTTGTTGAGTTGCTGGCAAGGTGATGCTTTCTCACTGAACCCCTATCTGTAAATACACTGCGCTTTTCTTCCCCTTATAAGCTGTTCGATAGCAACACTGTTTTAGGATAGGATTTCCCAGAGAGAACAGGGCACATGCGAATAACCGAAACTGCCATTGGTACTATTGCAAAAGCGATTGGGTTCTTAAGAAGGCAACCGCGTGACTGGAAGATTACGGTAGTGCGGTCATCAACGGCCATATTCTTTTACCAGCTGATATTTCCGTATCTGTCCATTTACACCATTGCCCTAGGGGCCACTGCCACCCAATTGGGGATTGTCAATAGTGCTGGAATGGCTATAGCAGGCTTGGTAGGTCCGCTCATCGGATGGCTGATTGACAGGACTGGTGTTAAGAGGATTTACCTCACGGGTATTTTTCTACTTGCTATTTCCTATCTGACTTATGGTCTAGCCCAGAGTTGGGCAATCGTCATTATCGCCATGACTGCGTACTGGCTAGGGAATGCGGGGGCTGGCCACAGTTGCAGTGTGATTTGTGGAAATTCACTGGCTAACGAAGACCGCGCTACCGGCATGAGCCTCTGTGAGACTTTCGCTTCGGGCCTATTAGGAATTGCGGCCCCTATGCTCGGAGCTTTGCTGGTCGCGACCTTTGGGGGTGTAAACGTCAGTGGCATTAGACCCCTGTTCTTTCTTTGTCTTGCGGGCACCATTGCGACATTTCTTCTTATACTCACTCAGCTGTCTAATCGCAGGTGGGAAAGCCCGGGTGACGCTGGGTTGAACTTCTTCAAAGGTATTGGGGAAGTATTCAAGCAGGGACGGAACTTAAAGCGATGGCTTGTTATTTCCTCTATAGGCTCTCTGCCAATGGGTATGCTTCTACCCTTCACTCAACCCTTCGCCCATGAGGTCAAAGGAGCGGACCAATACGTACTGGGGGCGATGGTCACTGGCTTTGCTCTAGTGCCGCTCCTGTTTGGAATCCCTGCGGGCAGATTGGCCGACAGGATTGGCCGGAAGAAGGTTCTTTACCTGACAATACCCCTTGTCTGGATTTCCAGCTTGATCCTGATCTGGGCGCCAAGCTCGGGCTTTCTAGTGTTGGCTGGCATTTTGCAGGGGTTCTACTTTGTATCTGGAGTGATCGCAGGAGCAATGACTTTTGAGCTAGTTCCGCCAGAGCAAATGGGTAGATGGTTAGGAGTTTCGCGATTTTGTAGGCTGTTGCTCGCTGCTGGCGGCGCTTATTTGTCTGGAATTATCTGGGACAACGTCGGACCACAATACGTCTTTCTGACTGTTATTGGCCTTGACCTCTTTATCAGAATTCCACTGCTGATAGGGATGCCTGAGACGTTAGATCTGCGAAAGTCAGCTGAAGGGAAGTAGTAATGAGTCTCATTATTCTGAAGGGACCTTGGAAACTTTCGCAACGGGAGTGAACTTGTGATGCAACAAGAGAAGGCCTCTGTTGCGGATTTCCAGGGCTTGTAGCGTGTCACCTCAACATAATTGCTATTGTGTTGAGTCCTCTATTAGAAGACGCAACCGAAGAAGCCCTTGTGTTGCGAGGCCCCCGGCAGACGAGTTCTAACCTCGATGAGTGGGCTGGTGAAGTAGTGGCAGGAGGATAGATCGACCCCAGTGACCGATGCTGCAATCAGCTCAAACCTCTTCCACCTCATCTGCGGGATTCGCTGCTCTACTTCTATTGGCAATTGGCAAGCGTCTTTAGGAGAAGTTCCATGGCTGCTTGGCGCACGGTGATGCCCGGATTTAGTGAGAGAACTCGACGAAGATCCTCGCAGGCTTTTTCGCACTCGCCTATGTTCACGTATGCCATCGCGCGATTGTAGTAGGCTCCGGCGTTTTCTGCGTCCTTCTCGATCAAGATGCTGAAGTCCTTCACGGCCGCTTGGAAGTCTCCTAGCCAAGCATGCACGTTTCCGCGATTTGCATATGCCCTTGCGGAATCTGGAGAAGCACTGATTACAGCATCCAGAACTTCAAGTGCTTCCTCGTACTGGCCCTTGAGGCCATAGACGATCCCAATGTTGTTTGCGATCTCTGGTTGCCCGGGATCTTCTTGCCTAGCTGAGATGAAGTCTGAGAGAGCTGCATCCAAATCGCCTTTATTCATATATGATATTCCCCTTCCATTGAGGACTTCGCTGGTAGGAGGATAGATCTCCAGGTATTCGTCGTATGTCTCGATTGCTTCCTCATACCTACCCATCTTGGCCAGAAGTTCTGCTCTTTGCTGGAGGGCGAGAGGATCTCTCTCACCCCTTTGGATAGCTGTCTCGTACAGCGGGAGCGCCTGTTCCAATGCGCCAAGGCAGTAGAAGGTCCAGCCTGCTACGAGTAGAGCTTCTCGCCATTCCGGGCATATCCTTCGAACAGCTGCCACGTCTGCCAGGCTCCGTTCGTACTCTTGCTGCTGAGTCAGTGCTTTCGCTCGGGTGAGCAGTGCCGCACAGTTGGCCGGATCTCTTGCGAGTGCTCTGTTGCAATCTGAGATTGCCTCCCCAATCCGTCCAAGTGCTAGCCTCGACGAGGCCCTATAGCAATATACGGTCGATGATTCTTGATCAAAAGTCAGCGATGTATTGAAGTCATCTATGGCTGCATTGTGGTCATCGAGCTGCGCGTAACAGTACCCACGATACTCATAGTACCGTGTTGAGCCGGACTGCACTTCAAGAGCCCGGTCGAAATCCGTGATAGCTCTCTCGTAGTCTCCTAGTCTCAGATAGCAGTAGCCTCGCTGTCCGAAGTAGCTTAGTTCATGGGGGTTGATCTCAATCGCGGCTGTCAGATCAGATACCGCTCTGTCATAGTCACCAATTGATCCATACAGGAGCCCTCTTCTGTAGAACGCGGAATCCAGATCTGGTTGGAGGCCAATTGCCCGTGTATAGTGGTCAATCGCTTCAGCCTTCAGGCCAACCTGCTCTAGGTTCCCCGCCAGCTGCTCCCATGCAAGGGACGATTCAGGTTCGATCTCCAGGGCCTTCTCTAGATCCCTTATCGCCCCCTCGCGGTCTTCCAAGGCTGACTTGATCACGGCTCTGGCACCAAGATAGTCGGCACGGTGCGGCGCCAGGTGTATTGCCTTATCCCAGAAGGCGAGGGCTTCTTCGCACCGTCCAGCATTGCAGCAGACTGCTCCAAGCAGGGCGTACGACTGTGCATCTGACGGATCCAGAGCAACTGCTCTGCGCAACGCTTGCTCCCCAAGCTCATCCTCTCCTGCTAATGTGCATGCGAGACCAAGATTCGCATGGACAACGGGATCAGAGGCGTCAAAACGGGAAGCTGTATCAAGATCGCTAATCGCAGCAGCGAAACTATCCATCAGTAGGTGTGTCATGCCGCGCATCTTGTAGGTTTCAGCCGAATTCGAGTCTATCTCAAGAGCACGCGTGAAGTCCTCAAGCGCTTCGGCAAATTGTCGCAAACGCATGTACACAGCGCCCCTCGTATTGAAGATATCGAATCGCGGCGAGTGGGACATCATAAGAGCTCTATTGAGGGAGGCGACAGCTTCCTCGTTCTCGAACCTGAACAAGTGGCACTTTCCCTTCAGGAGAAGGACGTCTTCTTGCCCCACGAGTTCCTCAGGCCAAGTACCACTTTCCAGAGCCCTTGTGAAACTGGACAGAGCTTCTGAGTACTGCTTTCTCTCGTAGGCGATAACGCCGTAGAGCGAATGTATCATTGCTTGCATCTCGCTGCCTATCCGCTGCTGCAACCGGAAGCTAGATATCTCGGCAACATCTACCGTGCATCTATAGAAGCCAGCAACTGAGAAACACTCAATGGAAGTTCGCTTTGGTAGCTCAACGTGAAGTGACAGTATTGCTGATTTATCAGATAGGCCGTACCAACCCCAGATAAGGACGTCTGCCCGCTCCCTTGTGAGTATGGTGCGTGCCGATTCCATATCCGTGGGAGAATCGTCCACGTACGCAAGCGTCGCATCATCGTACCTCGCGAGGCATTCCTGCACGCTATCTACGATCTCGCGTGTTATCTGGTAGTTCTCCTTCTCTGGGCCAGCAAACTCTGTGAGCACCACGACGAACTGCCGCTCTCGCTGGCTGGACTTGTGTTTCTCATTGCTAATGAAAAGCCCTAATGGACTAAGCCAAACTGTTGCTGCAATGCACACCACCGCCATGCGGACCCAAAAGCGGTACCTGGAAGACAGAGGCCCGTTTGTTCCATGCGAGTAACCGATTCCCCGGGCTGTCTGTCTGCTGAAGAACCAGGTCACTGTCCAGACAAGTAGGGCTCCAATGAGCAGCCAAAAGAAAGCGAGCAGTGCAAAGACGATCTCGTTAGAGTAGTCTCGTAGCTGATCTTGAAATATCAGCAAAAGTCCGCCGCTTAGAAGGGTCATCAGAACGACAAACGAGGAACGCACTATCGGCTTGAAACGATCAACAAATTCCCGCACAGTTCTCAGATAGCCCCCTGTTTCTCATACGACGTAATTGTATGGTATTCGATGGGGTTGGTAAAGCTGCTTTGGTAACTTGGGGGTCTACCATTGATTTTTAGAGGTGATGGGCATACCTTTGTCAAGTAGAATGTCTACTTGACGGGGGTGTGGCTCCTGGGGTCCGCAGGCCTGTAAAGGTACTGCTCGGCTCTGAAATGCCGCCCCCGTCATCTTCTTCATCCAGTGTGTCTGTTGGAATGATGCGCATCCGTGAGGATGGTCGCTCTGTGCAGTAGACGAGAACAACTGGATGAGGTTTCATCACTCTCCAAGGAGGTTACAGTGGTCGACCCCCAGATTCGGGAGTCTCGGGGGTCAGGTCTTGCAACGCAACATTGAGAGAAGCTTTAAGAGTCTTTACGCCAAAAGGGACTCGAACTTTTTCACGAGACCTTTTGGGGAACACCGGTTGACGAAAATTCTCCCTCCCGCTACGGTGTCTCCTGTGGAAGATCAAGAAGGAGGTGACAACAACACAGGAGATCCCGAAGGATCTGAAGCGACGGCTGTTCGGGATCTGTTTGGTGTAGGGAATGGATCGGGCCAAAGTCGCCATCATTAGGGCGCATGAATATGACCGCGCACAGATCCGCTCCGCTCTGGAGCAGGGACTCGCGCTAATCGGCGGATGGAATCATCTGATCAGACCGGGCGATGATGTGTTCGTTAAGGTCAATCACCTCCCGCCGCCGTCCCCGCCGGAGCGAGCGATCGTCACCCATCCGGTCTTCGTCGAGGCCGTGTTGGATCTTCTTAAGGAAACCGGTGCTGCAATCACGGTGGGCGATGACATCCGGGCCTCCGATGAAGATGGCTTTCGAACCTCGGGGTACCGCGCGATGTGCGAACGCGCGGGGGTCGAGCTCGTCAATCTCAAACAAAGTGGATTCGTCAAAGTCCGCTGCAATGGCCACCGGCTTGAAACAATCTATCTCGCCAAGGCCGTCGCCGATGCAGACGTCGTTATCAATCTGCCCAAACTGAAGACGCATTCACTCACCCTGCTCACCGGCGGCGTGAAGAACCTGTACGGCACGATCCCGAGCGGCCTACGCACACGTTTCCACGGTGACCACCCTCGATTGGAGGATTTTTGCCAGGTGCTCGTCGACATCTTCGCCACCGCCAAGCCGACGCTCACTATTATGGACGGCATCGTCGCTATGGAGGGAGAAGGACCGGCCGGTGGAAAACCTCGGAACCTCGGTCTTATGCTGGCCAGTCTGGATGCGGTGGCGCTGGACGCGGCCGCGGGGCGGATCATCGGACTGGACCCCACAGAGGTCCTCACCACCCGCATCGCCCACGAGCGGGGATTGGGCGTGGGGGATCTTCGCAACATCGAGGTCGTCGGGGAGCGGATCGAGAGCGTTTCCCTTCCAGACTTTTCTCTACCGGCCAGCGCCGCCGGGCGGTTTGTCCAGCGACTGCCCCGGTTCTTATCGCAGTTCTTCGTGCGCCTGCTCACCATCCGGCCGCGGGTCGTCACCCAAAATTGCGTCGGATGCGCCGCGTGCCCAAATGCCTGTCCGGTCGGCGCGATCGCCGTCCGCAAAGGGAAAGCAAAGATCGATCGAAGCATCTGCATCCAATGCATGTGCTGCCACGAGGTCTGCCGCTACAACGCCATCATGCCCACGCGCTCGCGCGCAGGGAGGATCCTCCATGCCGTTATGAACGCCGGAAGGAGACTCCTGGCGGCTTCCGCTTGAGTCGCGACGGCCAGCCGTCACCGAACCAACGTCCTAGGCGCATCATCCACCGTTTCCTCTAAGTAGTGTGGAAAAGGGGTCAGATCTTGAAATGCAAGATTTCAAGAGTACCTCAGCACCCCCCGCTTTCGATGTGCAAGTGTCGGTTCAGAACTTGTCCAGCAAGCTGTGCCTGGAGGGACTCGAACCTAGAAGCAATCTACCACTCAAGCGAAACAACCCCGCTGCCATTAGTTGGAGATTGCAAGACCCCGTTCCGCCGCAGCTTGCTTCTTGACATTCCTGATCGATGAAGCCCAAAAGCACCGTTGACAAGATTTGGATCTACTGGAGCCTAGGGGACTCGAACTTCAACCCAGGTATTAAGAGCGCGCTAGTCCAGGCCAAGCTCCCTAAGGGCCTGCGCCAGTTGCCTCTCGGAGAGGGCACCGTGGTGCCACTTGGGGTCGTTCTCCATGAATGAGACCCCTTTACCGAGTGTGGTGTGAGCGGCGATCAGCATCGGCTTTGCCGTTCCAGCGGCAGAAACAAAGGTGTCGAACGCGGTGATGATTTCCTCGTAGTTGTGCCCGTCGATCTCGTGTACGCTGAAGCCAAAGGAGCGAAACTTGTCCGCGAGGTCACCGACATCCATCACGTCAGCGGTGTAGCCGTCGATCTGACAGCCGTTCCAGTCAAGGATCGCGCACAGGTTATCGACACGGTGATGCACTGCAGCGGTCGCCGCCTCCCACGGCTGACCTTCCTGACACTCGGCATCGGAGATGAAGCAATAGATACGGGAGTCTTTCTTATCGAGCCTTGCAGCAAGGGCCATCCCTAGCGAGACCGAAAGCCCGTTACCGAGCGATCCGCTCGACAGCTCCACCCCGGGGATCTTCCAGGCAGTGGAGGGATGTCCCTGCAACAGAGCGCCGAACTTGCGGAAGCGCCACAGCTCCTCGCGCGGAAAGTAGCCGCGATCGGCGAGGATGGCGTAGAGAATCGGGCAGGTGTGGCCGTTAGACAGGAGGAAACGGTCGCGGTCCGGCCAGTCGGGCCGCTTCGGATCGTGCTTAAGGTATTGGTAGTAAAGGACGGTGAGAAGATCGGCCATTCCCAGCGCACCGCCGGGGTGACCGGAGTTGGCCTTCGTCACCATGCGAAGAACATCCCCTCGCAGCTCGTTCACCTTCCTTTTCAGAGCCTCAATCTCCATCGGCTTCCCCTTTATTTTTTGCCGTTTGCACTTGTAAAATAATACGAAGTTTATAGGGGGGATGGTAGTCTCAGAGGAAGGTGTTACAAAAAATCCCTTCCCCTACGAAACAAAAGCTTTTACTGCCCGGGGGGTGTAGTAAATCCTAAATCGGCTACTACACCCCCCAAGCACGCTAAAGTACGCAGAGAGGGGAATTGAGTGATTTAACATCTCAATCTCCCGATTATTCAATCTTCCAATCTCTCAATTCCTCTTCCTTACCTTGGGCGAAACCACCGACGTGTTCAGGGACCGCCTCAAACAGGAGATTCTCACCAGTCACGGAGGTCAATGAACGTGATGTGCCACAGATCAAGGTTACTTGCTCTCTGCGCGATGACCCCGTCTAGAACCTGGTCGATCGTTTCGACGGTGAGCTGCGCCATGTCCTCTCTTACCTTACAGAAGTTCCGTATCTGAGCTTGGCTTCAGTGATTCTTCTATCACACCTCAAAACTTCCGGGGGTCGCCCTCTTAATCTGGCTTGGTCAGTGGCGCAGATTGTTGATGTGGAGGCGGATCTGGTCGTATCCCCGCCCCCCACAACCATCCTGTATGACAAGCGTGATGCAGGCGTCCTCTCCGCCACCGCGATTTGTCATCGGTGCATGCCAGATGGGATCAAGAGAAGTGGGGTCATCGAACCAGCCTTTGGCGGCACTCCAGGAGAAGCAGACAGGGTTGCAAGCAGGATTGCGGATCTTGCCGTGAATCTGAACAGTCCCTCCTTCATCGACAGATGTGGGGTAGCGCCGGCTGATGATAGGTGTAGGTGGAGCCCCTGCACGGCATGGTGTCGTCACGCCTGGATACCAGGGACAGGGCCATTCCTCACCGCAGGCCGATCTGCACGTCGTGCAGCAGGGGACCGGAACCGGCTCACACGGCTCCAGCGGTCCTATGTGAGGAACACAGGGTACCTCGCACGGGGGCAGCTCCGGTTCGCATGGGCCACGTATTTCTACGCGGACTCTACAAGGCTCCTCGCACGGTCTTGGCACTGGACCGCACGGTCCCCATGTTTTTTGGGGTGGGCAAGTGATGGGGTCGCCACGCACGAGGACGAACATTTGATCACTAGTACTCACGCCATAGTCGTTCGTCACGGTTAGCGTAAGCGCAATACACTCTTTGCAGCTGCAGATCGATGGGGCGGTGTACAAAGGTCGAAGCTGGTAGGCATTATCGAAGTACCCTCGCCCACCTTCGGCCGTCCAATGATAGGTCACCTTCCCGCCACCGGGGTCATATCCGTGGCCCGTTAGCCGAGCGCTCTCACGCCCATCGAGGGTGAGGTTATTTCCTGCATCGACAAACGGTGGTATCGCAGCCTTCGGAGCTTGTACGATCTGAGATACGTGTGAAGCTTGAGGAGTCTGCGATGTAGGCGGTGAAGCGGGCTCCTTTGGGCCTGTAGATAGCAGCAAAAGCAGTCCCAATACGGCCAGCGCGCCGATAACGAACAACGACGTATTGCTCTCCCCCATAGTGGAACACCTCCTTGGCAAATTCCACCCGGAGCGCACCGGTTGACTCGATCGGACGCACAGCCACCTCCCCTCCTATCCTCGAAGGCAGTCTCTGTGATCGAGTCGACACCTTACCATACATCTTATGAGCCTGTAAAGTCAATCACGGCGATCATGGTGCCAACGGCCGCTATAATGGTACATCTATTGGGTTCATACTTAGAAGGTGATATGGATGCATAGGAAAGCAAGGTTGCTGGGCATCCTGATCGGCACGATGGTGCTTGTTGTATCGTGGGTTTCTGGGCTGGAGCAGGATACAAGGCCACCCACTTGTCGCCTGGCAAATCTAGCGGATTTGGTACTGTACCCGGATACCATTTCAGAAAACGAATTAACACCGGGTGGGCACCTCTTCACGGCCTGCCTTCCCGGGTCCAACCTGGCCGTGATACTACGTCCGATCACTGAGAGTGAGTACGGGACCTTTCAAATCTCGGAAATAACGTCGCACACAAGGTGCGACGCTACAAAAACGGATGTAGCGTCGGAGTTTATCTCCGACGTTGGTCGGAGCTTGTCTCCGGCGTTGAGAGGTTTGTTCCTGACAGAGTTCATGTAGCTCGTACAAACAACAAGCAGGTTCGCCTGTGGCGAATCTCCACTTCCCTCCCCTTAAGCTCGCTTAAGGGGAGGGAAGCTGGCCCTATGATTCGACACACGCGCTTGCGTTACCAGTGTCATCTCATGCTCATCTCGCACAAGAAACACCCCCTCGCTTCATGCTCATCTTGCATGAGACAACTCTTTCCTTAGGTTTCAGCATCTCTTAAGTGATATACTGGACCCAGGTTCTGCATCGTCTCTAGAAAGGAGGGAGAGCATATGATTGAGCGAGTTCATCAGCATATTATTACGGAGCTTTAACAGAACACGCGCACTGACACGATTTTTATCCTCACCGCGGTTTTTCTTAACCTGTTGGTCCTCGCAATTAATTCTGCTGGGGCTGGGGAGTCACGAATGGCTGTGGAGGAGTCACGTCAGACGGCTAATTTAACTATCGTGATGTTCATCTTTGTTTCTCTCACGATAGTGGTCAATCTCATTGCAATACTTGGGTTGTTAAAAGGAAAGGGAACAAGAGCCACGCTCCTAAATGGGCTGTTGAAGATGTACAAAGACCAGGGTGTGGAAGGGTACTATGATTCATCTCTTTTGAGCAATTACAACGTCAGATACAATCTGTTTATCCTGGCAGTCATTTTCACGGGACTCATATCAATAGCAGTTCCCTTTGTGATCAGGTAGCAAACCTCGATCCTTGTAGCTCTGTCATATGTGTTCTGTGGCTCGGGCTTTGTGGTGCTTCAGTCGGAAGGGGGCTTCCACCCCTGAAACTGGACCACTATAGAAGTGGAGAATCGCTCAGCCAAAGGAGTCGATTCTCATGAAGAACAAGGTCATGCAATTCGAGGCGATCTTTACGCCCGGGAGGACTCGAACCTCCGACCTTCGCAGCCGCAGTGCGACGCTCTGTCCTCTGAGCTACGGGCGCATGTCTGGCGGAGGGACGGGGATTCGAACCCCGAAGCCCTTGCGGGCGTACCGGTTTTCGAGACCGGCTCCTTGCCATTCGGTCATCCCTCCACAAAGTGATAGTAGAGTGTTTACAGCGCTCCTGCAAGCAGAACTATCAGCACTCAGGAAGAAACAAGCATTCAGCCGTCAGCACTCAGGAAAATCCCATCTGCCGAGATTATTTGCTGAAAGCTGAGCGCTTTCTTCAACCAGGCAGCGTCGTGGACGCGACAGGCAGGCAAAGTCCGACGCTACAGGAAAAAACTGCGTTTAACCCCCGTTTGAGATGAGGCTGAAGTACACCAGGGCCGCCAGGCCGGCAAAGATCAACGCATTCAGCCACCACTGGCTCTCCTGGGTGGGCTCGGGAGGGAGTGTCGGGTAGAGTTCATCCCAGTAGATCCTCTCGCTTGGCTCTTCGAGGAGAGTTTCGCCGCCCTCCGCCTTTAAAGCTTGAGCGGTGATCACCTCTGGCAGGGTGAGAAACTCATCTCCCAGCCACTGTCGTGGCACCGGCCCAAGCGGGTTACCATGAAGGGCGATCGCCCGCAGGGAGGTGGTGGGAAACCCGAGCGTCTCGTTTCCTTTACGGAGTGAAAGGAGCTCCGAGACCCCGCTGAAAGCGGAGAAGGGACCAAGGTAAACCCGCTCGCTGGTCTCAACGATCAGGCGGGGGAAGTCGAGCGTGATCTGGCGAACTGTGGAAAGTGGAATATCAAACGCCTGTGGCGGGCCGAACGGCGATACCGACCGGGGAACGTTAAGACGGATCACGGGGGAAATCCCCGTGAGGCTCCCTTCGGCGAGCTTACCGTTATTATCAAGGACCAGAGCCGCTACGCCACCACTACCTCCGGCGAGGCTCACCGAGATAACCAACAAGGTAATGAGGACCAAAAGGACGATAAGCGAAGACCTAAAGCATAATTTACCCATCAACACACCTCCCCGTAGGACAAAACCAAAACCACCATACCACTTTCCGGGCGCGAGTGTCAAGCAGACTCTAAGGAGATTGTATCCTCGGGGCTTGTCTCCGGTGTTTTGTTTACGTAGCGGCGGGTCCCATGAAATAGTATTGCCGGGGACAAGGCTTGTACCCGACGAGGGAACGTCGCACATGAAGTACGACGCTACGTAGCGGCGGAACCCGTGTCCGCCGAGGGTGTTATTGTAGCGGTGGGTCCCATGAAATAGTATTGCACGGGACAAGGCTTGTACCCGACGAAGGAGAACGTCGGACATGAAGTCCGACGCTACGGATGAGAGGGAACGTGGCTCCTGACACTGTTGCTTCTGTAGCGTCGGGGCTTGTCCCCGACGAGGGAACGTCGCACACCTGTCTGCCTTGCGAACACGACAGGCAGGCAAGCAAAAAAAACAGGAGGGTTCGTCGACAGAGACAGTGTTATGAACTGTTGGTCTTTGATCGCATGCTCTCCGAGGCAAGACTCACCGGTGAAGACAAGAAGCCAATCCATTTCAGGAGACTTCCTCACCTCAAGGAGGTGGCTTCTTGGTTGTTTTGCCTTGACGAAAGAGGGTTTTGGGGTCCAGCCGCTTTATTTCCTTGATAAGATCGAAGTGGGAATCAGTGGAGAGAATCTCGTTTAGGCCCTTATTCATCATCACGGCTACATGAAGTGCATCTCTGGCAGTAACCCCCTTTGGCCCGTAGGTTTGGAAGAGATTGACCGCGCGGCGAATGTCGGCTAAGTTGACGGGGTAGATCTTGGGGACAAGCTCCATGACAGCGTTAGCCATCGCCACGCCGGTTTCCCACAGCTTTATTGCCCCGTAGCGGTAGAGGATTTCTTGGATAACTTCGGTGTCCGTGGCTACCTTAAGCCTTCCTTCCGCTACCTCGGCCATGATCCAAGTACATGACTCCTTGTAGGGATGCCCCTTGCCACCGGCGTACATGGGGATGTTCACATCCAGGAAGACCTTACCCATCCATGGCCCCTTCGACGATCTCGGACTCCATCTTCTCCCAATCAGCCACCGGTGCCTTGAGGGAGAGGAGGCCTTTTAGAGCGTGTTGGCGCTGCGTGCGGAGCTCCTCCTTAAGACATCCCGCCTC
>Ga0307434_1000186_pt1 | contig 54145 bp, 49 predicted proteins | sample SalMarWE160220MG_FD_202156 | JGI IMG/M metagenome (GOLD analysis project Ga0307434, IMG submission 202156) | Salt marsh sediment microbial communities from the Plum Island Ecosystem LTER, Massachusetts, United States - WE1603-220 | ecosystem: Environmental > Aquatic > Marine > Intertidal zone >... | reverse complement strand
ATGCTGAGAGACAGGGAATATTACCGATATATGAATAAGAAATTACATGACAGGAAAATGATGGAATACAAAAGGTTTTTGACGAAAAATAAAAAAAGGGGTTGACTTCTTCTCATAGTCGCAGATATACACAGATTTAAAAGGATTAAGGGGATTTCTTTGTTTTTCCTTTACTAAAACCTAAGACCTAATACCTAAAACCTAAATTTCTCTCTTGACATCTTAACCTTTTTATATAACTTTTTATCCATCTTAGCCGGGGTGGCGGAACTGGTAGACGCGCATGGTTGAGGGCCATGTGGGATTATATCCTGTGGGGGTTCAAATCCCCCCTCCGGCATTAGAAATAACAATAAAACAGTGTTGACCTTACGCCAATAAAAACCCTTCAGACGTTCATAAAAGGCTCCCATGACGTTTTTTCGTGTTAAACATAAAAATGACTTGACTTTAATTGGAAAATCTCCTATAATTAATTAAAAGGGGGCCAAAATGGAAATCAATAATTATTTTAGCTTAATCCAAAGCGCATTTGCTAACCTCGAAGGGGATGGTATTTCATACAAAAAAGTTTTCGTTTCCGAAGAAACTTTAAAAAATAGAAATCCTAAATTACTGGGTGAATTAATAGAAGAAACCGCTATAATACTCGAAGAAAGAACGAGAAGGATAGAATTTGAAGAATGGGAAGAAATTGGCGAAGACATGCCTTATAACACCCTTCACTTTGGAATTAAAAGACTCAGAGAAATAGGTGAATATTTGAAAAAATTAGAAAAAATGGAAAATCGTGACGTTGATTGGATATTAATCGGTGAGCTAACTCGGATCACAGCTTCTTTACTAAATCATATTAATAAGACAAGATAACATGAGGTTTTAGGTGTTAGGTCTTTGGTATTGGGTTTTAGTTAAAACAAAAAAAATTAAATCTCTGTGCTCTCTGTGTCTCTGTGTGATAATTGTTTCTTGTAAGTTTGGGATGGGATCCTGACTTCTTACTTCTAGCTCCTAACTTCTTTTCAATTATTTTATAACAATACTGCTCTCATTATCGTCCGCCTCGGCAGACAACAGAGCTTCTTCTGCTTTAGCTAAAAACTCTTCGAGAACAGAAAGGTTTTCGGAAATCCCTGCTCCGCCCTGACAAAGGCTAACATCTATATCTCCATTATCAGTAGAAACAGGTGATTTATTCACCCCTTCCCCGAGTCTTTCGGCAATCTTCTGTACAGCGGACTTATCCGCTTCCGGCAATAAAAGTACCATTCTGCCATCGTCATAACGACCGAAATAATCGAGATCTCTAACTCTTAATTTACAACGATCAACGACTTCAACTAAAACTTGATTGGAAATTTTTTCGCCGTAATCAGACTTAATTTTGTTAAATTTGTTAATACTAATTAAAATTAAAGACAAAGGTCTTTGAAACCGTTTAGACCTTATAAACTCACATTCCGCGAGGTCAAGAAAATAATCTCTGTTGTATAAACCTGTTAATTTGTCTGTAGTCTCCTCTAATCCCGAAAGTCTTTCTCTCAATTCCTTCAGTTCGTTTATAAGCTGGCCTTTTGATTGATCTTTATATGCCATATATTCCTCCTGAATATTTTTAAAATAACTTAAAAATATTTTATTTCCGTTTTATTAATTATAAATTTTTTTCCCAATGAGTCAAGTGTTAATTTTAATATAAAAGCCATAAAATCTTAAATAATAATCTCATACTTTCAAAAAATCTCCGGAGACGAAAAATTCAGTTGCTTGTTGTTTCAACTCTATTCCTTCCCTGTTCTTTAGCAAAAAATAAAGCCTGCTCAGCTTTTTCAAGCAGTGAAGAAATGCCAGGTGTATCCTCGGCCATATCGGCAACTCCGATACTAACAGTCACAGTGATTTCTCCTTTTAACGTAGAAATAGGTCTGGCAGCAATAACTTTTCGCAGACGATCGGAAGCTCTCTTCGCGTCGGCTTTATCAGTTTCTAAAAACAAAAGAATAAATTTACCGGCTTCATAACAACCAATGAAATCAAGATCACGAATATTATCCTTGCAACGTTTTGAAACTTCGATTAAGATTTGATCCCCACTTTCTTTATTCAAGTCCGAATTAATCTTTTTAAGATGGTCTATATCGAGTAAAATTACAGACATAGGACGTTTAAATCGTCGGGCACGTTCAAATTCTCTTTCAGCAAAAGTCAAGAAATATACCCAGTTATACAGATCGGTAAGTTCATCTATCGGATTCTTAAGTTCTTTTACTCTTTCACGTAGATCTTCTACTTCTTCAATAAGGTCTTCTTTTGTTTTTTTACTATCCTTTTTATTTGACATTTATACTATTATTTTAAGTCTTTTTTCTTTCACGTCAAGACCCTTTTTTAAAAATAAGCGATTCGCTATTCGCCCTTCGCTTCTCGCTAATAGTAAAAAATATACAAAGTTTTTTATTCAATAGCCAGCAGCAAAAAGCTAAAAGCCAACTTCTTAATTTTTGTCAAAATGTTTCGCTATCGCCTCAGCAAGTTTCATATCTGAGGAGTAAGTTATCTTAATATTAAACGGATCTCCTTTTACCCAATGAACTTCATAATTCAATTTCTCTGCAAAAGCTAATTCATCCGTAAAATTATATCTTGGAAATAAACTTACTATATGCGCTAATATTTCACGCTTAAACCCTTGAGGGGTCTGTACTTGCAATAGATTGCTTCTATCTCTTGTCCATAAAATCTCATCTTCTTTATAAATCTTTAAAGTATCTCTTACGGGTAAACCCGGAGCACAAATTCCGAATTTTTTAACGCCTTCCACTATTTTTTCGATTAGATCAACTTCTATAAAAGGCCGCACCGCATCATGGATCAAAACAACATCCGCGGAAGTTTCTTTAAATCCATTATATACTGAGTCCTGTCTTTTTTTTCCGCCAGATACCACATGGATTTTACTGCCAAATTCCGCTACCAATTCTTTACCGGTGGAAAGCTTTTCTTCAGGAAGAACAAGAATAATTCTTTCTACACCATAATAAAAGAATTGTTCTATAGGATAAAATAAAACCTCTTTACCTGCTACAGTTGAAAATTGTTTATAAACACCTCCCATTCTTTCACCTTTTCCTCCCGCAACAATTATAACTTCAATCATCTACTGCGACATTTGCCCAAATTTTTCTCGTAAATTTGCTTTCTATAACAGCTTCCACAGTACATTCAAGTGAAACCGGTTGGTTTTTAGGAATTTCACCCTTAATCTCCACAATAGTTCCATCCTCAAGAAACCCTCTTGCTACATCATATCCATAATCCATATAATTTACTTTAATCTTTTCGCCTCTGACAATATTAGATCTCCCTATTTTATCTAAATCTCGTATATTAATACATTTAATACCTTGAATTTCTAACTTTTTATTATCTTCCCCGGCTGTAATTGCCGGACATTTTAAGGATTTACAAATATCGTAAAAATTGCCCTTTACAATTTTCAAACTCAATTCCTTAAAAACTCTTATATCATCTTTGAATCCTTCAGGAAATTCGTCCGATTCTAAATATTGCGATATTTTTTTTATATCTTCTTCTAAAACAACAGGTATACCTTCGACAATTCCGGATTTAAATAATTTTCCTATTCTTCCGTCTTTAATAGCCGAAAGATGTATTGCTTTGTAATTTTCCTCTTCTTCAAGTTTAATGCAATGATATATAAATACCATAGCCAAAATCCAGCCTACCAAACCAAGTATAAAAACTGCTACGATCATAATTCGCAAATTTCCTTCGCTTCTGTAACGTTTGAAACTTTCAAAATGTCTATATCGGATTTAGTATCTCCACCTCTATCGGGAACGATCATTCTTTTAAAACCGATTCTACCAGCTTCCTTTATTCTACTATGCAAAAAAGGAACTCCTCTTATTTCACCCGAAAGACCTACCTCTCCTACCACGCAAATATCATCGCTAATAGGCTTTTCAAGTAAACTCGATAAAATTGATAATATAATTCCAATATCGATTGAAGGTTCAAAAACATTCATTCCCCCCGCAATATTACAATAAACATCGTATCCGCTCATATCCATCATAAGCCGTTTTTGTAAAACAGCGATCAAAAGATCAAGCTTTCTTTCACTAAACCCTCCCGCTACCCTCTGGGGATAGGAAAAACGAGTCGGAGAAACAAGCGCTTGAATTTCAACCATAATCGGTCTTGTCCCTTCCACAGTAGGCGTAATTACAGAACCGGAAGCCTTTTTTTCTTTCCCCGAAATCAGATAAAGCGAAGGATTGGAAACTTCTTTTAACCCCTTTTCATCCATATCGAATATCCCTACTTCATTGGTAGACCCAAATCTGTTTTTTTTCGAACGCAAAAATCGAAAAGAATGAGTGTTATCCCCCTCCATAAAAAGCACAGTATCGACCATATGTTCTAAAGCCATTGGTCCGGCTATATTGCCCGATTTTGTAATATGACCGACAATAAATACGATAATATTGTTTTTCTTTGCAATTTCCATTAATTCGGAAGTGATTTCCCGAATCACTGAAACCGAACCCTGTATCGTTTTTCCGTTAGAAAAAGACATAGTTTGTATAGAATCGATAACAACAACTTTAGGTTTTTCAGATTTTATCAATTGCAAAATACTTTCAATATTCGATTCGGAAATAATTAATAAACCATCTTCCCCAAAACCTAATCTCTCTGCCCGCATTTTAATCTGGCTCTCCGATTCCTCACCCGAAACATAAAGCACTTCGGATTTTCTTGAAAGAAAACCGGACACCATAAGAAGCAAAGTGGATTTACCAATTCCGGGATCACCGGAAACCAAAACCAAAGATCCGGAAACTACTCCACCTCCAACCACCCTATCGAACTCCTTAATTCCGGTCAAAAATCTTTTTTCTTCTTTAATATCAATTTCGCTTAATCTCTTAGGGTTTAAGGTCTTTGTTTTGAGTTTCTTAGACCCACTATCTTCATGTATCTCTTTAAAAGAATCCCAGCTTCTACACTCAGGGCATCTACCCATCCATTTAAGAGTTTTATAACCGCAATTATCGCATATAAACATTTAATTTCCGATGGGCAAAGAACTGCTTTCTATAAACTTTTTCATATAAGAATTCTTTGTCTTCAAAGCTTCTTTTGGTGTACCGTCAAAAACAATTTCTCCTTTAGAAAGCATAGCAATTCTGTCTGTAACCTTGAAAGCCGAATTAAGATCATGTGTAACCATCAATGTAGTTTTGTCAAGTTTTTCTTTGAGATGAAGCATTAGATTGTTCATTTTCTCGCACATTATGGGATCGAGTCCCGTAGTCGGTTCGTCATAAATAATATATTCCGGATCGAGACTTATAGCTCTAGCAATAGCGACTCTTTTCTTCATACCTCCGGAAAGCTCCTGCGGCTTTTTGTTAAAAGAAGATTCGTCTAAACCAACTAATCTCAACCGATCGCTGCCGATATCCACCATCTTTTCCCGTTCCATATCAGGAAAATGTTCCTTCAAACCAATGATAACATTTTCAATTACATTAAGAGAATCAAATAAAGCGGAACTTTGAAACACCATACCAAATTTTTTTCTTACTTCAAAAAGATGCGCGGAATCTTTATTGATGTTAATTCCGTCGACTAGGACCTCTCCCCTATCGGGTTCCAATAAACCAAGAATATGCTTTAAAAAAACGGTTTTTCCACAGCCGCTCGAACCAACAATTGCAATGGTTTCGCCTTTATCTATAACAATATTCAAATCCCTTAAGACCTCATTATCTCCAAAATTCTTCCATAAATGTTTAACTTCTATCATTCTGTCTCCAGGCTTTTGTAATTATCAAAACGAGCATATTTCCTGCTAAACGCGAGATCCATATCGCCTATAGGACCATTTCGCTGTTTAGCGATAATTAATTCCGCTTTTTCTTCCGGAGATTCACTGCTCTTTTCAAACTGATCGGCGCGGTGAATAAACATAACAAAATCCGCATCCTGTTCAATGGCTCCGGATTCTCTTAAATCGGAAAGAATAGGTTTTGAATCTTTTCCTCTTCTCGCGGGTTGCCTTGAAAGCTGTGAAAGAGCCACAATAGGAATATTTAATTCCATGGCAATCGATTTAAGAGCCCTGCTTATAGCAGCCACTTCCTGTTCCCTTGTTTGAACCTGTGGGCCTCTAATTAATTGAAGGTAATCAGCAAATATTACCCCTATATTATATTTCTTCTTCATCCTTCTGGCTTTCGCCCTTAATTCAAATATGGTCATGGCGGGCGAAGCATCTATATAAAAAGGGGCTTCCGTTAATCTGGAGACTGCTGAAGTCAATCCAACCCACTCATCCTCCTTTATATAACCGCTTCTTATTCTATTCCCATCGATTCGCGATTCAGCTGAAAGTAATCTAAAAATAAGACTCTCCCAGTGCATTTCGAGAGAAAAGAAAAGTACCGGAATATTCTCCTTAATGGCAATATGAGAAGCAAGATTGAGAGCTAAAGCTGTTTTGCCTACGGAAGGTCTGGCCGCTAATATTATCAATTCCGCATTCTGAAAACCGGAACTCATTTTATCGAGTTCTCTAAGCCCCGTGGGTATACCGGTTAGAAGACTCTTATTTTCCGCTCTTTCCTCGATAATTTTCATAACTTCTTTAAGTAACGGAGTGATCGGTTTTACCTTTTCATAGTTCCTTTTCTTTCTTACATCAAAAATCAGATTCTCGGCTTCGTCCAGCACAATTTCTACTTCTTCTTTTCCGGAACTCGCTTTATCGATTATTAATTTGCTTTTATTAATTAAATCTCTAAGAATAGATTTTTCACTAACAATTTCAGCATAATATATGACATTTTCTGCCGAAACGGTACCTTTAACAAAGGAAGCAACAAAACCTGCTCCTCCAACCTTATCCAGCTGAGCTTCTTTCTTTAATCTCTCAACCACTGTAACTATATCAACTTTTTGGCCTTTATTATAAACCTCGAGGATAGCGTTATATATGATTCCATGAGCAGGATAGTAAAAATCATCAGCTCTTAAAGTTGTACTAACTTCCGCTATAGCTCCCATATCCATTAACATGCTGGATATTATAGCGGCTTCTGCTTCTTCTGAATAAGGCATTCCGATTTTTTCGGTCAAGAAATACTCCTTTTAACTTTTTTGAAATCTTCCACAACTATTTTTTCGCTACCCGGATTCCTTAATACATAAGCCGGATGAAATGTAGGAATTGCCTTATATGACAAATATTCTAAACTTTTCCCTCTCATCTTAGTAATACCGCTCGGGGTTCCGGTAGCAAGAGAAAGTGCGATATTACCAAGTAAAACAATAACTTTTGGTTGAATAATTTCAATCTGCTTAAGTAAATAGGGTCTGCATCTTTCCATCTCGACAGGTTCCGGGTTTCTGTTTCCCGGAGGCCTACACTTAATAACATTAGTAATAAAAACATCTTTTTCCTCAATACCAGACGCGGAAAACATATCATACAATTTCTTACCCGCCCTTCCGACAAAAGGAATCCCTTGAATATCTTCATCCCTACCCGGAGCTTCTCCAACAATCATAATATCAGCGCCTGCCGGACCCTTTCCAAAAACCGCGTTAGTTCGATTCTTATGCAGATCACATTTCCTGCAGGTATTAACTTCCCCTATTAAATCCTCAAAGGGTGAAAACTTTAAAAGCGAACTATCAATGCTATCAAAACCAATGTATTTTAGCATTTGTAAAACTTCTACGATTTTATTTTCTCGATAATTTTCCATGCTAATTCATCTTTAGAGCACTTAAATTCTTCTTGATCAGAATCCTTTACTATGATTCCGGAACTCATATCACTTCCAATCGAATCCGGATAATTCCCGACCATTAAATCACATCCTTTATCTTTCATTTTTTTAATAGTCGAAACTTTTAAATCATCGGACTCCAGAGAAAAGCCGACTATAAATTGGTTGCCTTTATTACTTTTCAACTCTTTTAAAATATCGATATTTCTTTTTAATTTCAATGTTAAATCTTCTGATTTTTTTATCTTTTTATTAGCTGAATCTACAGTAAAATCAGATACTGCAGCGCTCATGAAGAGATATCCAACATTTTTCCATCTATTTAAAATCTCATTATACATATCTTTTGCCGACTCTACCCATGTTATTTTATAAGGAATTTCAACATCAGGCTTAATGGTATTCTTTCCTAAAATCAATTCTACTCGTCCTCCGGCAATATAACAGCCTCTGGCAAGAGAATAAGCCATTTTACCAGAAGAACCGTTTGTTAAATACCTTACCGGATCGATTTTTTCAAAAGTTCCCCCACCCGTTATTAAACATAAGGCATTGGAAAAAATATCCGGAGAAAGAGCTTTTTCCGCCTCCAAAACTATAAGTTCGATAGAAGGCAATCTTCCTTTCCCTTCTTTTCCACATGCTAAAGCTCCTTTTGAGGGATCTACAACTTTATGCCCATATTCCTCGAGATAATCTATATTCCTCTGAAGGATTGGATTTTTATACATTTTATCATTCATTGAAGGGAAAAAAAGTATTTCCTTATCGTAAGCCGAAATCGCAGAAGTGAGAAGATCATCGGCAACACCAGAAGCAGCCTTTCCTATAATATTATAATCTGCGGGTAAAATAATAAATAGATCCGCTTCTCCGGGTAAAGATATATGAGGAATATCTTTTTCCCACAAAGAATCGAAAACCCCATCACTTAAAACAGATAAAACCACAGGCGAAACAAATTTTTTCGCATTATCTGTTAATATAATCTTAACAATTGCACCCTTTTCTTTAAATTTTCTAAGCAATAAAGGAACCTTATAGGCAGAAATACCACCGCTAACTCCGATAAGAATATTTTTCCCGGAAAGAAAATTCAAGAATTAAGACTCCTCTTCATCAATAATTTTGTATTCAATATTTCCTTCCAAAAACTCCTCAACAGCCTTATAAATTGGTTTCTTAATTGTTGTTCTTTTAAAAACGCTGAACCAATGGGCTCCTTTACCCATAATAACAACAGCTTTAAATATATTTCCCTCTTTCTTTTTAACTTCCTCTAATGAATAAATCATACTAAAAACCTCCAGTTCTCTTTTTTACTTTATGTCTTTCAGCTACAATTATAGCTTTTACTATATCGACTGTTTCTTTTAAATTTTTATTGACAACTAGATAATCGAAATCTTTAATTTCTTTAATCTCTGAAGATGCTGTTTCCATTCTGTTTTTTATTTCATTTTCTTCTTCTTCATTACGGCCTTTAATTCTTTTCACTGCTTCATTCATTGTCGGCGGCATCAAAAATATTGAAACTGTATTTTTTATTTTCCGGCAAAGGCTTATTTTTCCTTTAACATCTACATCCATCAAAACTTCAGTTTTATCCTCTTCCGATTTACTAATAACATCTTTTAAAGTCCCATAGTGATTTCCATGCACCATCTCCGTCTCCAGAAACTTTCCCTCTTTATTCCAATTTTTAAACTCTTTTTCGGAAATAAAGTAATAATCGACCCCCTCTTCTTCTCCTTTTCTTTTTTCTCTGGTTGTAGCAGAAATCGAATATAAAAGCTCCGTATCTTCTTTTAACAACGCTTTGCAAACTGATGTCTTACCTGCCCCCGAAGGACCAGATATAATAATCATCATTCTATATTTTCCACCTGCTCTCTTAATTCATCGAGTAGTTCTTTCAAGTCGATAACTTTATGAACAACATCAGCAGTATAAGCTTTTGAACCTATTGTATTTGCCTCCCTTGCCATTTCCTGCAAAAGAAACTTTAGCCTTTTCCCTACAGCCTCATCGGTGTCCAGCAACTCTCTGAAATAATGAATATGGCTCTTAAGTCGCACCAATTCTTCGTTGATATCCCCTTTAAAAGCGAAAAGATTAATATCCTCTCGGGAAATTTGTATATCAAGGTCATTTAACCTTTTGATTTCTTCGAGGATTTTTTCCTTTTTCTCTTCAGAACCGGTACTAAATTTATTCAAAATAAATTCATGAATATCTTCAAAACTTTTTATTTTTTCAGCAAGATCTCCTTTTATAAAATCCCCTTCTCTTTTCTTGACTCCATTAAGTTCCACAAGAAGATCATCTAAAAAAGAATCTATTTCTTTCCAATTAAAATCTATTTTTTGCAAATCTCCCCAGGCATCCGAAAATTCAATAAGAGTGGAAACATCGATATCTCCCTCTAATTTAAATTTTTTCTTCAAATCACGTAGTTTTTCGATATGCCGTTCCACAATATTTTGATATAAAGGAGAATCAATAAAATCTCCGTCTTCCAGATAAACCTGCATTTCTATTCTACCTCTGGCAACCTTATTTTTAATCTTATCGTATATCTTTCCACTGTAAGGTATTAAAAAATCAGGTAAAGTAAGATTTATATCAATGAATCTGCTGTTATAGGAAGAAAGATTAAATCTAATAGTTAAACCCGTAATTTCTTTTATGGCTGAAACAAAAGCGGTCATCGATTTCATTCTTCCACCATCAAAGTAACAGGACCATCGTTTATCAATTCTACCTCCATTTTCTCTCCAAAAAAACCTTTTTTACATGGAATAAAAACACTTATCTGGTCACAAAAAAAATCAAATAAATTTTTCGCTTTTTCAGGTCTCTCGGCGGCAGTAAATTCAGGTCTTCTACCTTTTTTGGTATTACCATATAAAGTAAATTGCGGCACTGCTAAGACTTCTCCTTTTATATCAGCGAGAGATAAATCGAATTTTCCCTCATCTTCAAAAATTCTAAGTTTAAATATTTTATCCGCCAAAAAAGATGCTGTATCCTGAGTATCGTTTTTACCAACCCCCACAAAAAGTAAAAGCCCTTTCCCGATAAAAGTTTTTTTTGTTTTTTTGTCTTCTTTAATCAAACAAACTGAAGCGGAAAGTACTCTTTGTATTAAAACTCTCAATATTACATCCTGAACTTTCCGAAATCTTCCGGCTTTATGTCCTCCATATATTTTCTAATATCCTGCACCTTTTTATTCTCATCAAGATCCAATTTTATTCCGCCTTTTTCCATTACCCCATCCTGAACATAAATCGGTGTATTATTTTTAGAAGCTAGGGCAAGAGAATCACTCGGTCTTGAATCTATCCTGAATATTGCATTATCTTTTTTTAGATAAATCTCAGCAAAATATGTATCATCTTTCAGATCAGATACTACAACTTTTGCTATATCCACTTTCAAACCTTTCAAAACATTTAGAAGCAAATCGTGAGTAAGAGGACGTTTAAAGTGCTCGTTTTTTAAACCTTGAGATATTGCTTCAGCTTCAAAAGGACCAATCCATATTGGAAGAACACTTTTTTTTTCTTTGATATCTCTTAAAAGAACTACCGGACTATTAGAGTTTCGATCAATCGCGATACCCGCAATTTTAACCTCCCTCACCCTCCTCCTCCTCAAGCGATCCATCTTCTTCTGCCACAGATTCATCTTCTGCTTTCGGATCCCCTTCATCTTCTGCTTTCATATCCTCTTCGTCTTCTGTTTTCGGGTCTTCTTCGTCTTCTGCTTTCGGGTCTTCTTCGTCTTCTGCTTTCTTATCCTCTTCGTCTTCCTCGGAAAGCTCACCTTCAACAACAAGTTTAATTTGAGCTTTTACATCCTTGAACAAATCCAACTGAATTTCATATGTACCGGTTTCTCTTATATGTTCATCTACATCCATAATCTTCTTGTCGATAAGAAAACCTTCTGCCTTTAGGAGGTCGGCAATATCTTGTTTGGTTATAGAACCATATAATTTGCCCTCTTTACCAACTTTAGCATCGACCTTAAATTCTTTTCCATCAATTTTCTCTTTAATTTGTTCGGCAGACATTATTTCTTTTTCTAACTTAATTTCTTCAAATTGCCCTTCTGCTTCAATACTGGCTTTATTTCCGGGAGTATTAAGGATTGCAATATCTTTAGGTATCAAGTAATTCCTGGCATAACCATCGGCAACATCAACAACTTTACCTCTTTCTCCTAAATGCGGATGACTTTTCTTGAGTATAACTTCCATGTTAGCCTACCAGTGTAGAGCCTTAACATAAGGCATTAACGCAATTTCCCGGGATTGTTTTATCGCCGTCCGTAACTTCCTCTGATGTTTGGGGCAAACCCTGGTTATCCTGGAAGGAAGAATTTTCCCGCTTGGAGTAATATATTTGCTTAATAATGCGACATTTTTATAGTCGATTTCGTCTGATACATTTTTACAAAAATTGCAGTTTTTTTTCCTTCTATCTGTTGACACTAATCTCCTCCTAATTTTTATTTTTTGTTGTTTAAATAAATTAAATCCAATCCTAACAATACAATTTAATTTATAAAGATTGATAATATAGTCAAGCCCCTGAATAATACTAAATTTAACACAAAGGACACAAAGAGCACAAAGTTTTCAATTTATATTTTTCAACTATTAGCTAAAAGTTATAATATGAGCTTAATAACAAATTAAACGAATAGCTCGAATGTTTTTTGCCGTCAGCCTTATCTTTAAACCTTATCCCCAATTTAGTCATATGTTAATCGAGTAACAAGAATTTTATTATTCTTCATCAGGAATCCAGTATTTTTTGCGCTTCCTTTTTATCACATTCCATTATATACTGAATACCGCTTATCTCACTCGCTTCACGTGTTAAAGAAGCAATATCGTCCCGGGTGATATATTCCAAAGCAAATTTACGACAGCCCGCCATAATCTGCCTCAATCCTTGATTTAATCTCTCCATATAGGTATATAGACCCATCCCACCTGTAGGAAGTTTGTCAAAGTCGCTTCCGAGTTTTCTCTTAAGTGCCGGGGCTGTGACAAATATCTCTTCAGGTGTATTTCCAAATCTTTCAATATATACAGGAACCATTCCCTCATTGATTGTCTTCCCGATTGTCTTGCCCACCATGGCTGCCGCAAGCGGAGCCCTCGCCATACCTATTAATTTAAAGTATGGCGCGCCAAGTGCCAGTCCTTTCAACATCTGATCCTCAAATGCGAATCCACCTGCTATAGCAATGTCCGGAACATACTCCCCCTTCCTGGCAAGTCTATCAACATATTCGTAGAGTAAAGAATGCAATTCGACCTCCGGTACACCCCATTCATTCATCATTCTCCAGGGACTCATACCTGTTCCACCGCCGGCAGCATCTACTGTCAGCAAATCAATCTCTGCCTTTGATGAAAACTTAACTGCTCTTGCCAGGTCTACAGGTCTGTACGCACCCGTTTTGAGGAAAACGTGTTTCGCGCCAAAACTTTTTAGTTCTTTTACCCTCTTCAAAAAACTTTCCTCAGTAACCATACCCACGCGGGAATGTCGTTCGAACTCTTTAAAATTACCTTTCTCAAATGCCTTGATAATATCCGGGTTTGTTGGATCGGGCAGGACAATGTATCCTCTCTTTTTCAGGAGTTGCGCTCTTTTCAAATCCTTGATTTTAACCTCACCACCTATGTTTTTTGCGCCCTGTCCCCATTTTAATTCAACAGCATCAACATCCAGTTCCGAAATCGCGTATTCATGCACGCCTAAATTTGTGTCCTCTACATTCGCCTGAACAATTATCGCACCATATCCATCCTGCTGCCATTTCTTGTAGAGTTTTACTCTCCACTCAAGATCCGTTGAATGCTTTACTTTTCCATCAACAATTTCAGATTCAGGGTCCATTCCGCACACGTTTTCACCGATAGTTAAGGGTATACCTGTTAACGCCGCACCTATTGCCAGTCCCTCCCAGTTGTTTTTCGCTATGGCTGTCGAACCTAAACCAGGTATGATTGTTGGCATTCTGAGTTTGATATCCTTATTTTTCCCAATATTCGTTTCTATATTTACATTTGAGAATAACGCTTCATCGCTGTTAGCCTCTATTCCTTTAGCACCTACGATACCTCCGAGTATTGTGAAATGAGACAGGTCAACAGGATAATTTTTTTCACTTGCAGAAGTGATAATTCCAAAAGGTTGGGGATAAATTACCTCATGGCCACGATAGGCGGATTTACCTATTTCGCACATACCTATGCATCCGTCTACACAAGTTGCGCACATTCCACTCATCGAATTTATTGCCCCTTCAGTTCTATTTTTTGTCAGCGTTGCCGCTGTTGCGTTAATCTTTGTTAAAGACATTTTTTTCCTCCGTATTACTTGTAGATTTCTTTTTTCTTGATTCTTCAAGCAAACATGCAGCACATGGATCTAAATAACAGTGAACATCGTCGTACACATCAAGACATGGATATTCAATATTAAGACATCCTCCGCACACAGCACCCGACGGTTCTGGTCCCTGACATCTTAACTGACATGTCGGACAGATATACATGCACGCGCCGCATGTTCTGCACACATCAGATTTAATATCAAATGGCGTTGTTATTTTCCTTTCTTTGCCTCTGTTTACAAAACCTATTGCCCGTGCATCCATTTGTTCTTCACACATTCTTGTACAAAGACCACAAAGTATACAGTCATCGCTTTTTAACTTGAATCTTACACTGGTCACATTGTATTTGGATGCTAAATCCTGAATGGTTTTGGAAGTATGACATCTTGCGAGCATGAGTTCTATTATTAGTTTTCTGTAATTTATAACCTTTTTAGAATGTGTTCTCACTACCAGTCCTTCTTCCACCGGATATGTGCAGGATGAAACAAATTTTGCATCTTTGCCTTCACCAATTTCCACTATACATAGCCTGCAGGCACCATAATCCGAGAGACCGTCATGATGACATAATGTCGGAATCTCTATTCCATAAAACTCAGCGGCTTCCAATATTGTCCAGCCTTCTTCCACCTGGACTTCCAGTCTATTAAGTTTTATTTTTAACATTTTCTACCTCTTCTTTAAACTGCTTTTTCCCATCTCCGGTTTCTAAATCACACCTAACACAGCGTCTTGCCTCTCTAATAGCAGCTTGTTCGGTAAAACCTAACTCTACCTCATTAAAATTATTAACCCTTTCACTCACTGATAAACAGGGCATTGCGGGCCTTTCTGCTTCCATAACCTCTTCTTCTGTTAGTTCAACAGGTTCTATATACATAGACGGTCTGGTTACTTTATATTCTCTTACCACCGGCTTACCCTGCAGGTATTTATCGATCATTTCTGCAGCTATTTTACCGGACGACATAGCTTCTATCACGGTGTTGGGGCCCTTTACAACATCCCCACCAGCAAAAACGCCGGGCACATTGGTAACAAATGTCTCATGATTTACTACTATAGTGTTGTGCTTACTTATTTCAAATTTGTTTCCGTCAAGGAAAGAAACATCCGGTTGTTCACCTATAGCTACTACTATCAGAGAATCAACTTCAACAACAAACTCTGAACCCTTAATCGGAATCGGTCTTTTTCTGCCGGATTCATCCATTTCCCCCAATCTCATCTTAACACATTCAATCCCTGTGATTTTACCGTCTTTAGTCAAAATCTTTGTAGGCGCTGTCAATAACTGCATCTCGATTTTTTCTTCGATAGCTGCATCTACCTCTTCTTTGATCGCAGGCATCTCATTTATTGTTCTCCTGTATATTATAAAGACCTTCTCGCAACCCTTTATCCTGGCGGCAACTCTGGCAGCATCCACAGCAGCATTACCTCCACCAATGACACCAACTCTTTTACCTATTTTAACCTCTTTTCCAAGGTTTATATCCTTCAAAAAATCCATGGCATGCAGAACACCGGCAGTATTTTCATTTGGAATACCTAATTTCAAAGATTTGTGTGCACCAGTTGCAATGAATATGGCATCGTACTTGTCTCGAAGTTCATCAAAAAGAATATCCTTTCCCACAGTAACATTGGTTTTGATTTCCACTCCTGTATTTCTGATATTCTTAATATCTGCATTCAGAATATCCCTCGGTAACCTGTACCCTGGTATGTATGCAGCTAAAGCTCCACCCAGAACAGACAAAGACTCAAAAACAGTAACGCTATATCCTTTCCGAGCAAGATAATAACTCGCCGTGAGACCCGCAGGTCCGGAGCCAATAACAGCAACTTTTTCTTTCTTTGTCTTTTCAGTTTTACAAGAAGGTTTAAATCCCTCTTTTAAAGCGTAATCTGTAACAAATCTTTTAAGGCCTCTGATAGATATTGGGTCGCCGAATTTACCCAATTGGCATTTGAATTCGCATGGATGATGGCATACCCTGGCACAAACAGACGGCAGGGGGTTATCTTTCCAGATTATATCGAATGCCTCTTTGAATCTTCCTCTGGCAATCAGTGAAATGTAAACAGGAACTTCTGTATCTATAGGACAAGTATGCTGACAGGGCGAAGAGATGATTTCTTTACATACCGCGGCGGGACAATTTTTGTATTTAATATGCTGTTCATATTCATCTTTAAAGTATCTTATTGTTGAAAGCAAAGGATTTGGTGCGGTTTGCCCCAATCCACACATGGACGTATCTTTGACAAGTTCACCTAATTCTTTCAATAGTTCGATGTCTTCTTCCTTTCCTGTTCCCTCAGTGATACCAGTAAGTATTTCAAGCAATCTCTCAATACCTTCTCTGCAGGTAAGACATTTGCCGCAGGATTCCTCCTGAAGAAACTCAAGAAAGTATTTCGCGGTATCAACCATGCAAGTATCCTCATCCATCACAACCATCCCTCCGGAACCCATTATAGACCCAAGTGCTTTTAAACTCTCGTAATCAACAGACGTATCTAACAATTCCTCTGGTACACATCCCCCTGACGGTCCTCCCGTCTGAACCGCTTTAAACTTCTTGCCGTTGGGTATCCCCCCCCCAATATCGTACACCATCTCCCTCAACGTTATACCCATAGGCACCTCAACTAAACCCGTATTGTTTATCTTCCCAACTAACGAAAATATTTTTGTACCCTTGCTCCCTTCTGTTCCAATTTCCGAGAACCACTCGGCACCTTTGTTAATAATCAGCGGTATATTCGCCCATGTTTCAACATTGTTTATATTTGTAGGCTTCTTCCATATTCCTTTCTGTGCAGGAAACGGTGGTCTCTGTCTTGGCTCACCCTTCTTTCCCTCTATTGATGCAATAAGCGCAGTCTCTTCACCGCAGACGAACGCACCAGCTCCCATAATCACCTCTATATCAAAATCAAATTCTGTCCCAAGTATTCCTTTGCCGAGCAATCCGTATTCTTCCATCTGGGTTATAGCTATTTTAACATTTTTTACGGCAAGAGGATACTCATGTCTGACATATATGAACCCTTCACTTGAACCAATAGCATATGCTCCAATCAGCATTCCTTCTAAAACAGAATGAGGATTCCCTTCCAGAAGGCTTCTATTCATATACGCACCAGGATCTCCTTCATCGGCATTACATACAATATATTTTACGTCACCTTTAGCCTTTCTACAGAACTCCCATTTAAGCCCTGTTGGGAAACCAGCTCCACCCCTACCACGTAAACCCGATTTTTTCACCTCATATATTACTTCCTCAGCCTTCATTGTTTTAAGAACCTCGCATAATGCTGCGTATCCTTTAATTCCAATATAATCTCCTATTTTTGTTGGATCAATCAATACATTATTTGCTAAAAGTGTTCTAACCTGTTTTTGGTAAAAGGGGATATCTTTTTCATATTTAATCTTTTTACCGGTTTTTGGATCAACATACAGCAAGCGATCAATAACTTTTTTATTGATAATAGCTTCAGATACAATTTCTCCTGTATCTTCTGGTTTAACATTTTGATAAAATATATTTTCAGGATTAATAATAACTATAGGTTCTACCTGACAAAAACCATGACAGCCTGTTATCCTCAAATCCACCTTTTTGTCCAGATTATGCTTTTTGAGCGATTCCTGTAATGCATCAATAACAGCTAAAGATCTTTTAGCTTGACCACATGTGCCAGATGACACTATTATACACAAATCATTAGATTTATCTTCCTTAGATTTACGAATCTTACTGCACAATGATTTAAATTCATCTATATCCAGAAATTTCATTATGTACTTTCACCCTTTTTGTATTTATTTAAAATTGTGCCTACCATTCTTTGTGTTACATGGGAATAATAAGTATTACCTATGACTACAACCGGACCCAATGCACAGCATCCAAGACATCTAACAGTTTCTAAGGTAAACAGTTTATCTTCTGTCGTTTCACCAACATCAATGTTCAGTTTTCTCTTAACTTCATCAACTATTCTTTGTCCACCTCTCACATGACAGGCTGTGCCAACACATACATTGACAATATTTTTCCCCCTTGGCTTTAAACTGAAGACCTTGTAAAACGTGGCTACGGAATAAACCTGGATAAGCGGAACCTTTAGTCTATCTGCCACCGTTATAAGGGCTTCTTTTGGCAGATAATTACACTCAGACTGAATGTCCAACAGTATGGAAATTAAAGAAGCATCCTCATTATTCCATTTATCTAAAATAGATTCAACGGATACTAATGCTTCCATCATAGCGCTCTCTCATTTAACTGAGATCTAGCAATTTTAAAAGGATTTAATTCTTCCATTAAATCGACCTCCTTAGGAAGTCAAATTCCTATCTGTTTTCCAATTCGCCTTTTTTGTAGCCAAGCTGGAATATACTCAGGTTACAAGTGATGTCAAGGGTAAAAATTCGTTTTTTTTTGAATTTTTATTCAATTTTTTATGAATAATATAAACATAGAGATATTCTGCTTTCCGGTTACTTCGGGATTTCACAGATTAAGCCAGCACAGCAAAGCCTAAGGTATAATATTAACCACAAAGATCACAAAGGACATAAAGAAAAAAATATTTAACCACGAAACGCACAAAAACACTAAAAATTTTTGTTGTTTTTACTAAATCCTAACCCCAAAATCCTAAATCCTAATTTCAAGGTTTTGCTTTTTTATATTTAATTTCCTAATCACGCTTCAAAAAGTAAAAACAGGCTAATGGATGTTAGCCTGTTTTTACTTTTTACGGTAGCTAAGCTTACTACACCCATCCTCTTATCTTCATTGCATCCACAACTCTTTTTACCGCAACCATATAAGCGGCAAGCCGGTTGTGTACTTTCTCATTAGCTCTCATATCATGAACAGCGTGGAAAGCTTTAGTCATATGCTCATCGAGTTCATTGTAAACTCTCTCAATAGGCCAGTAATAACCTGCTTCATTCTGAACCCATTCAAAATAAGAAACCGTTACACCACCGGCATTTGCAAGAAAATCGGGAATAACATAACAATCATTATCGTGAAGAATTTTATCTGCTTCAGGAGTTGTCGGTCCATTCGCGAGCTCTACGCTTATCTTAGCTTTAATCTTACTTGCATTTTTTTCGGTTATAACATTTTCCAATGCTGCCGGGATTAGCACATCTACATCGAGCTCAAGTAATTCTTCATTACTAATTTTATCTTCGTCCAATTTAACAACACTGCCTTTTTTTAATTTAGCGCTTATGCATTTCTTTGCTTTTAAACCGCTCTTATTCAATATTGCACCTTTTGAATCAGATATAGCTATCACTTTAGAACCGAACATTTCTTCCACCAGAGAATGAGCATACTGTCCGGCATTACCATATCCTTGAATTGCAACTGTTGCTTTAGAAAGATCTATATCGTTTATATAAGCAGCTTCTCTTAAAACAAACATTCCACCTCTTGCTGTAGCATCTCCCCTGCCGAGTGAACCGCCGACATTAATCAACTTTCCGGTTATCACTCCGGGAGTATTATAGCCTGTTATTGTTGAGTATTCATCCATCATCCATGCCATAATCTGAGGCGTAGTGTAAACATCCGGGGCTGGAATGTCTTTTTTCGGACCTATGAATCTACCAATAGCTCTGATGTAACCCCTGGCAAGTCGCTCTTTCTCTCCTTCGGACAAATTTTTAGGATTACAGATAATTCCACCCTTAGCACCACCGTAAGGGATATCAACTACAGAAGTCTTCCATGTCATCCAGGCCGCGAGAGCCCTAACTGTATCTATAGTTTCTTCGGGATGCCACCGTATACCGCCTTTTGTAGGTCCACGAGCGTCATTGTACTGGACCCTGAACCCCTGAAATACTTTTGTGGTACCGTCATCCATTTTAACTGGTATAGTCACATGCAATTCACGCATCGGCCACCTTAGCATCTCGTGAGTACCCGAATCGAGCTTAAGAAGCTTTGCAGCTTCATCTAATTGAGATTGCGCGATTTTAAAAGGATTTAATTCTTCCATTAAATCAACCTCCTTCAAAAGCTAATTTCTTACCTACTCTAAATATCCAATCTTCACAACTAAATTTCAATATATATAATCCATAAACATTGTCAAGGGTAAAGATTCATTTTATATGAATTTTTATTCAATTTTTAGTTGAATTAAAAAAACAATTAGTCACCAAGAAACAAGGAGACGAATTAATAGATCGTTCCACATCTACTCTTTTAATCGTTTTCCATATACTGTTTTGGGGTCCGCGTTTTATGCTTCCCTACGGTGAAATTAGTTTTTTTGTACGTTTTCCTATACAAAACAAAAGGGGATGTGTAGTAGGGCTCTGCGATCCCTGCGTTTCTTTTGTGTAATAATATTTTTGAGGACGGGGAAGAGGAACATTACCATTGACAACTTCGTCTTGAATTATATACTTTAATATGAAAACAGAAGCACCCTTATTTTTAATAGGCTGTATTGTTATAGGAGTAGGAATTTTCATTGTTTTGTTGTCTAAAATTCCCATACTTTCGCGTTTACCCGGAGATATTATGATAAAAAGAAAAAATTTCTCATTTTACTTTCCATTAGGATTTTGTCTTTTTGCCTCTATAATTTTAACCCTGGTATTAAACCTGTTTTTTGGAAAAAAATAGATTTAAAAATCGAAAAATGGACTCACTTGTAATCATCCCAACTTACAATGAAAATGATAATATTGAATCAATCATAAAAGAAGTCTTGCATCAGGGAAAAGAATTTGAAGTTTTAATTGTCGACGATAATTCTCCTGACGGTACCAGTAATACCGTTAAAAAAATCAAAAAAAATAAAAACAATCGGGTTCATCTAATCACAAAAGAAAGAAAAATGGGGTTAGGAAGTGCCTATATTACCGGTTTCAAATGGGCATTAGAAAAAAACTATGATTTTATTTTTGAGATGGACGCTGATTTTTCTCATGATCCTTCCAATCTGATTAAGCTGAGAGAAACTCTCCTCAGTGAAAAAGCGGACCTTGTTATTGGATCCAGATATAAAAATGGAATAAATGTAATAAATTGGCCGATGTCGCGTCTTATTCTAAGTTATTTCGCAAATATTTTTGCCAAAACGGTAACGGGAGTACCCCTTTCCGACCTTACCAGTGGTTTTAAGGGCATCAGGAAAATCGTACTCGAAAATTTAGATTTTAAAAAAATTGATGCGGAAGGGTACGGATTCCAGATTGAAATTCATTTCTACAGCTACTGGAAAAGATTTAAAATAAAGGAAATACCTATAGTCTTTACAGAACGCAGGAGCGGAAACTCTAAAATGTCAAAAAAAATAGTATGGGAAGCTTTTTGGTTGGTCTGGAAATTAGGACTACGTAGATTAACAAAAAGAATATGACGCTACTTTTTATTGCTTTAACAATAAGACTTGCTTTCAATTCTACGACTTTGACTTCAAATAAATGAAAAAATGATTCAAGAAAGAAAGAAGTATATAAGATTTACAATAACTTTATTTGATACTATTATATTAATATTTACTTATTGGTTGACTGTACTGATAAGGGCAAAAATGCCAACACCGGTTGTAAAAATAGAAGAATGGTATCTTTCTTATTATATACAAATATTTCCTATTTTTTTAATGACTTTTTTACCTGTAATGTTTATCAATAATTTAACGTTACAGAAATTCCCCGTTGATAAGTACAGCTTTTACTTAAAAACTGTACTTTCCTTTTTATCTGGAATAGCAATATATATTGTAGCTCTTTATTACTTTAAATTATTCAACCAAAGCAGGGCAGCACTGATAATATTCGCGCTTTTCTCAATAATTTTAATGATTTTCAGCAGGGAAATAATATCCAAAAGCAAGAAAAACTTAATAAGGACAGTCATTCTGGGAACTAAAAGAGACGCGGAAGAGATTAAAACGCTTTTTTCTCTTCATGACTTTTTTGGTATTAATATTGTAAAAATAACTAACGAAACCTCATTTGATATTAAAAAACTATTAAACAATATGCCCATTGATTGGGTTATAATAACTAATAAAAAGCACAAAAAACTCATAGGTAAACTGGAAAATTTAGGTATAACAGTCTCTTATTATTTGAAAGAAATATTCGGCAATACAGGCAGTTTTATGTCTCTTGAAAGTTCCCTACCTTCTACTATAATCACGTTTCATCCTGTTCCTCCTAATTATGGAGGACTTTTCATTAAATACACCCTGGACCGTGTATTAGCTTTTATGACCGTGGTACTCTTATCTCCTCTTTTTATAATAATCTCCATTTTAATAAAAACAACTTCAGGCGGAAACATATTATATAGACATGAAAGAATAGGTCTAAACGGCAAGCCTTTTTCTATGCTTAAGTTCAGAACTATGTTTAAAAATGCTGATAAATTCAAAAAAGACTTAAATCATTTAAACAAAATGGATAAAGTGGTATTTAAAATCAAGGATGACCCGAGAATAACAAAAATGGGAAAAATTCTAAGACGTTTCAGTCTTGATGAGCTACCGCAACTATTTAATGTTTTAAAAGGAGATATGTCACTGGTAGGACCCAGACCTCCCCTATCCGAAGAAGTTAGTATATATAAAGACTGGCAGAGAAAAAGACTCTCTATCAAACCCGGATTAACGTGTCTATGGCTAATAAGAGGACGTTCCGATCTACCATTTGATGAGTGGATGCGGCTTGATTTAGAATATATAAATAACTGGTCATTAAGTTTGGACTTTTTTATTCTTCTAAAAACACTACCTGTTTTAATATCAGGAAAAGGTGCCTATTGAACTTTTTAACTTTATTTCTTATTTTCAACACGTCAGAAATTGAAAATTTGGAGAAACTCAAAAATTTCTATGAAACACCACTCCATGTCGAACCTTCTTTTATTAAAAAAGAAGAAGCTTATTTAAATCTATCAGTCATTTATATAAGACTAAATGAATTAGAAAAAGCTCTAATCCAGGCAAAAAAAGCTGCATTTCATGAAAGAAAAACTGAAGCCACTTATCTCGAAGGAGTTATTTGTTACCTGAAAGGAGATAATGAAAAAGCTGTTTCAAAATTCAAAGAATTAAAGAATTGGGAATATACAAGTTTTTTAGAAAATCTTTATAGTTTTCCTATAAAAAAAAGTTTAAATGCTGAAATCGCGAGCAATTTACCCGATTCTCTCCGTTTCTATTTTATTTTTTACGAAAGAGACACATCTAAAATTTTAAATCAAATAAACAATTCTACCTTACCTCTATGGCAAAATTTCCTTGGAAGGGGATATTTATCTTATAAAAGAGAAAAATACAGAAGAGCTTTAAACTATTTTAAAGAATCACATAAATTAAGACCCGCTAAATGTACTGGTATTTATATTATATCTACTTTATTCCAACTTTCTGAATTCGATAGCCTTTTAGCTTTCCAAGAAAAAAAATCAATAAGTACTCCGTTGATAAATTACATCAAAGCAGAAGCTCTTTATAAAAAAGGAGAAACAGAGAGAGCCCTGAAAGTTTTCCTGAGCGATACTAATTCGGAATTTAAAACCCACGCTCTTTACGGAGCAGGATGGAGCAAATATCAGCTAACAAAATATTCGGAAAGCGCTAAACTATTTGAGCGGTTTCTTTCAGTATATGACGGAAAAGAATTAGAACAATATGCGTTATACCGCCTTGCAAGAGCGCAGCTTAAACAAGGTAAAATCGAAAGTCTTGAATATTTCAAAAAAATAGTAACCAAATACCCCAATTCCCCATTAAAAGACGACGCTTATCTACTTCTCGGTAAAATCAATTTCCTACTTAACAATTATGACGAAGCAATTAAATGGCTAATCTTGTTAACAAATGAACTGCCTATATCACGTTGGACACCAAATGCTTATAAATATCTCGGGGAAATTTACAAAAATACAGGTGATTATAAGACAGCATTAAGATACTACGAAAAAGTCTTATCGGTTACCTGGGCTACTCCGGATTTATTTGACGAAGCCAGATATAATATAGAGGAAATTAAATGGAAACAAGGTAAATATCCCACAAAAATCAACATGTATAAAGCTTTTACAAATAAATACCCGAAAAGTCGAAGAACCCCCTCCTTGCTTTTTGAAATTGGAGAATACTACCATGCCGCAAAAAGATACGATTTAGCAATTCAATTTAACAATAAAATATTATTAAACCATCCTGAGTCGGAAAAATCCAATGAGGCTCTCTTATTTCTTGTGAAAATTTATCAAGAAATGGGAGATAGGAATGAAGCAATCGACTTGCTGAAAAAGAGTTTAAAGGAAAGACCCGAATTGAACAATGAAATTAATCTTAAGTTGGGAGAAATCTACTTCGAATCCGGAGAACTGAGAAAATCAATCGAATACTATAAAGAAGTCAGCTCAAGCGTTTATAAGCCGTATGCTCTTTATCAAATCGGTTCTATTTATCAAGAACTCGGTCTTTTTAAAGAAGCTCGAATCCCTCTTCAAAATATTATAAAAAACTTCGAAACTTCAGAATTTTTGGATAGAGCTTATTTGCTTATAGCAAGCACCTACATGCATGAAGGTTCTTTAAAAAAGACAATAGAAATTTTGGATGAAGGTTTAAAAAAATTAGAAAAAAGTAAAACCGGTCCTTTACTTTTGTTCAAAGCTGAAATCTACAGCGAATTTAAAGATGAAGAAGCTCTAGAGTTATATTTGGAAAGCTATAAGTTAACTTATGACAACAATAAGAAATTAAAAATTTTGGAAGATGGAAGAAAATGCGCAATCAAACTTAATAAGTACGATAAAGCTGAAACTTTTGAGAATCTAATAAACGAACTTAAATCTGCAAAAGAATAAAAAATACAGGGCGACTAAAATATTAACCACAAAGACCACAAAGGTCTCAAAGCCCCACCACACATCCCATTTATCTTGTTTTTTTTAGAAATAAATTGTAGATGAAAGAATTAAAACCTTTGTGTATTTTGTAGTTCAAATAAAAAAAACTCTCTTAATCTGCGTTTATCTGCGAGCTATTATCTATAAGTAACTATTATTCAACCAGCTTCGATAATTTTTTTACTATTTCATCCAGGGAAGGTACATCGAAGAATTTTTTACCGGAAATCAAGTTTGCTACAGACTGATACATCTGCGAAACCCCATTTTTCAAATCCTCGGGTAAATGATCGGGTTGTATTTTTATATACGACTTCCAATCTCTTAAATTCTTTTCCTTTGCTTTTTTGACTTCCTTGTACCATTTGGATTTTCTATAATGTTTACGAAGTATTTCTTTACTCAAAGCAATTCCATTAAAAATAAAACGGCATTCATCGAGCGTACCCAACGCATCGACTACGATAATAAAACCTCTGTCATCCAACGCAAATTCAAGTTTACCATCTTGATTGATAATTCCGTTTTTTTTCGTCTCTTCAGTAATAATATTACTTACATTCAAAAGCATACTTTTAATTTCTTCAATCTGATCCGCATCTAAATCGGATATTTCCTTTGCTTCTTCCCAGGATAAATATCTATCGGTTTCTTCCAACTTTGTCGACACATCTAAAATAGGCTTTTCAAAAGGAACGTCAGGAGTTATTTCATGCTCGAATTCAATTTCACCTTTATTGTATCTTTCCCAGAAAGAAGAACCTTCTGGAACGGAATTTCTATAAATGCACTCCATTGGTATCAGGAAATTCCTTGATATCTTTTTATAAATAGAATAATCGTACTTTCCATCTTTTATCTCGGGTTTTACCACACAAACAAGTTTAACCTTAATTGTATCAAAAGGTTTATCAACTTCATCGAAATTCAGAGTCTCTCCATCGAGAACAGCTCCAAGATAATGATTGGGGATACCCCTTTTTTTAAGGATTTCAAAAAAATGGGAGGTAATTATTGCCAGAGAAGAACCTTTATTAACAATATGATCAGGCATTTCCCCCCAATCAAAAACTGAATACCTGTCAGAAAATTTAAAAAAACCAACTCCCAGACTATCATCGGTAGGTTTTTCAACTATGGTAAGATCTTTTACACTACCCATTTATTTTCTTATCCTCCTTCTCTATTCTTTTTTTATAAACCTCTTGATATTTAAATATTTTTTTTTCTAAATTTTTATCACGAAGACCAAGTATTTTTACCGCAGAAAGGGCAGCCTGCTCGAAACCGAGAACGACTAAAGGAGCGACTCCGCTCGGCATCCGGAGGCTTGAAAAAATATCTACTCCACCGAATTTATCAGAATACGGAGGTGCTGCGATAACAGGTTTAGAAGAATTAGCATCTACAAAACCGCTTAAAGCATTACTTCGACCCGCAATTGTAATATAAACAACTTCCTCATTTCTATTCTCCTCTATAATTTTTAAAACTTTATCAGGAGTTTTGTGAGCTGAAGCAACTCTTAATTCACATTGAATCCCAAATTCTTTTACTATCTTTTCCACTTTTTTTGCAAATTCAAGATCTTTACCGGAACCCATAATAATTACAATTTTCGCCATCTTATTTTTTTATACCCCCTCCTGGTATTATTATTCTTGACTGTTCTTTATTTTGCAGCTTTTTTTTCTTTGGAGTCAACAGTCCAGACTTACTATCTTCGAATTCATCGCCGGAAACACCTTTAAACTTAGGTTTCTCTATATTTTCAGTTTCCTTTGTTTCGATTTTCTTGGGCAAAAATTCATACAAAAAAGTCCAAACTTTATTATTATCCGCGAGAGGACGATTCAGGACACTCCTTATAAAAACCGCTATAAAAAATACATTTGAATCTAAAGGAAGTCCTTGATATAAAAATTGAAGTACCATAAATGCCGCCTTTCCTTTTATTTCATCTTTATATTTACTCGCGTATCTTTTTAATTTTTCATTAATTATAGAAAGAAGAGCCGGAGTTATAGTCTCTTTAAGCCCTTCACGAATAAATTCCTTGCTATCCTGTATTTTACCCTCCGCAACATTCTTTAGAAAACTATCTAATTCTTTAGTCTTAACCTTAACCCTGCGAAATTCGTCTTCGTACGGCAAGTTCATCATCAAAGCGGTAAACTTGTATAAATCTTCCTGTGAAATCTTATTGTTTTTATTCATATTTCCATTATAGAAAACTGGTAACTTTTGTCAAGGAAAAAAGATTACCCCCACCCCATTTTTTTAATCACGGAGAACACAGAGATTAAACGTAATTAAAAGAAAAAACACCGAAAACACAGAGAGAAATTTTCATTTTTATATTTGATCTTTAAATTTTTTATCGGATAACGACGAATTTGCCTTTGTAAATTACATTCCTATCTTCAGTTATAAAATACATGTATAGTCCGGAAGAAAGATCTATATCCCCAGGGAAATCGAGCGAAAATACTTCCACCTCAGAAGGCACAACATATTCTCCTTTTAAATCCCCGATTAAATTATAAACTAATATATTTTTTCCACCAAGTTCTCTCGCGGAGAAATTCAACCTGGCGTGTTTTTCATAATTAAATGGATTTGGATAAACATTAACCTCTCCGGAATCGGTATAGCTAAAATTAATATCAAATTCGTATAACCCATTATACGTGCAAACAAAAAGATTTTTGTTTGCAGTGAAATGAAGAGGAGAAATGATATCATCCAGGATAAAAGGTTGTATCTGTTTCATTTCTTGAGGTAATGATTCCCAGTTTCTCTCGGGATTAAGATAGCTTAATCCATTTTGACTGTTGTAACACCATATCCCTCCCTGAAAATCAATGGTAAGTCCATCTACTTTATCTGAAATCAAGTCAGAATTGCTTGAAGTGTAAATTTCCTCGACATTATTTCCTACAATATAGGCAAGACCCGTTTCCAGACCCGCCCAAACATTACCTTGTAAATCAGCCGTCATCGAGGTTGTACTGGAACCAAGGTTTCCAACAACTTTTTCAATCACCTCATTTTCTTTTAGAATGTGAATACCGGCACCTCCGTCGGTGGGAGAATTTCCGCAGTAAATACCTTCTATGCCTTCCGCGAAAACTCTTTTCCATATAATTCCCTGACCACTGTACGTGTTCCATTCAAAAGAATCATCATTTAATCTATGCATTTTTAGGACAGAACTACCTCCCCCAACTAAAAGCCCTATCCATAAATCATCATTTTCATCCACAAGTAGTCCGGTAACAGTATTAGAAGCAACAGGAAGATCGATTACCTTAGGCATAGTATCATTCTGTGTATCCCAACAAAATAAAATAGGTTCCTGTTGCCAATACCATAAACCAAAGTATATTCTGCCTTCGGAATCGGATTCCATATTGAAAAGATATCCACCCGAAAGCCCCCATTTGTTTCCTGTGTTAAGAATATTCCAATCAACACCATCGAACATAGAAATCCTTCTACTATACTTATAACTTACATAAATTTTACCATCCGGAGTTTGGACTAAATCTGTCACTAAATTAGAAATAAGTCCCGGAGAAAAGATGTAACCCGACGAGCCTTCAAATCTAATACCATTATTCCTAATAGCTGAAATTATACTATTACCCGGAGAAACACTTGCGAAACCGCGTACATCTCCCCCATGAATTCTCTGCCAATCACCCTCATATCTGTAAAGACCACTCTTAGTAGCTATATAAATATCACCATCAATTTCTCCAATAGCCCACACTGTATCTTCAGAAAAAGCTCCTGTATCGGTTATAATCTCTTTGCAACCCCAACTACCACCAGCCCAAATCGAAGAATCATCAATAAAAAGAGAATAAGTCTCTCCGGAATTATCTATCATAGTAATATTCTGAAAATTTGAATCAACCCTATAAACTCCTCCACTTGTCCCGAGCAGATAACACGTATCGAGAGGAAGAATTTCAAAAACCCGAAAACCATAATCCTCGTGTTCGACTACCCGACTGAGGTACCCGAAATCATTCAAATTAAACCACTGAATACCATTCCCCCCTCCGAAAATTACATTGTTCTTATATATATGGATACAACCCGGACTGGTATCGAATTCAAAGAAAAAGGGATTAAAATTCTGGAAACCCATTGAATTAAGATCCTTATCTAATATAGTAATACCACCTTTTGTCAAAACAAAAACCGAATCTCCCCGCAGGAAAAGGTCCTTCGTATTGTTACTGGAAAGCCCGGAAAAAGAATTCACCCAATCCCAACTACTGTCCTCCGGGGTAAACGAAACAAGGCCACCATTTTCAGTAGTAATATATAAACGATCCGAATATACACTATTATTAAACAAATTCATTTGCAAATGAAGTCCTCGCGCGCTGACAGTTATTGAAAGTAAAAGTAGAAACAAAGTTCCTCCTTCTTATATATTAATAATTTTGGTTTGCTGCCACATTTCCTCAAGTTCCCGTGCCGAAAAATCACTTAAATCTCTACCTTTTAACATATGTTCTAACTTTCGGAAACGAACCTCAAATTTATCATTTGCTCTCTGAAGAGCCATTTCGGGATTTATATTTAGAAAATTACCAAGGTGAGCAACCGCAAATAATATATCTCCTAATTCTTCAATTCTCTCCCGCTCATTTTTAGCATCTTTTAATTCAGTAAGTTCTTCATTTATTTTTTCAAATACTCCGTTTATGTCCTCCCAATCAAAACCTTTTCTTGAAGCCTTTTTTTGAATCTTTGATGAACGCAGTAAGGATGGCAATCCTCTTCCCACTTTCCATTTTTTACCTTTTCTTTTGTCCCATTTATCCAACACTTCTTCAGCGGTATGCGCTTTTTCTTCGCCAAAAACATGTGGATGCCGCACAATCATTTTTTTTGAAACCTTATCTATCACCTTACCAAAAGTAGTTCCTTGTTCTTCCAATATAATACCCATCATAAAAACCGTTAAAAAAACATCACCGAATTCCTCGATAATGTTTTCGATATTACTCTGAGTCACTTCTGCATCAAGTTCGTAAACCTCTTCTAAAAGCTGGGGTATAAGACTTTTCAAAGTTTGCTCCCTGTCCCAGGGGCATTTCTCTCTTAAAGTTTTAATGAGTTCTATAAAATCGTTCATAAAAAGAATAATAAGCTGAAACATTAATATGTCAACTTTCAATTAACCACGAGATCACAAAGATTATCACAAGATTTTTATTATTGTTTTCAACTAAGACCAAAATCAAAGACCTAAATGAGTGTTTTTTTACTAATTCACTAATAAACTAAAATTACGGTTCAATGATCCCCACAGTTACATTCCTTTCCGTATCTCCTTTTCTGTAGGAATAGAAAAGTGCAGAGGTATAAGTTTTCTCGGGAAACGGATAAATTTTACTAACACCGTATTTTTTAATAATATGAAGATTAGCTTCTTCGAGGTCGAGAAAATAGCGACCATTTTTAATTGTTATACCATCGATATTAAATTTACCAAAAAAAGAAAACACTTCTTCACCGACTTCGTAAATTTCCGGGTCTATACATGGACCAAAAGCAACTTCCCAATCTCGAGTATCTAAACCATATAATTGTTTCATTTTTAATAAAAAATTTCCTGAAATACCGAGCGCGGTTCCCTTCCATCCGGCATGCACAAGCGCGAGTATATTTTCGTACTTGTGATAAAAAGCTATGGGGAGGCAATCCGCGGTTCTTATATATAAATTCAGCTTCTTTTCTCCTGTAAAAAGTCCATCCCCTACAAGTTTAATATCTAACCTGGCTCTGTGAATAATCGATGAATGAATTTGCAGGAGATCGATAAATTTACCTTTAATTTCGAATAAAGGGTCAAAGCCTTTAGTTCCCTGAAATAATTTAACTTTCGGGGAAAACGCAAACTCATACCACTTTTTATTATTTTTTGACTTTATATGCCATTTTTTAAACCTGTTTTTACTTTCCAACATATTTTAATTCTATATTTATATCTCAAGAAATCAAGCTTTCTTTATGCAATATTAGTATTTATTGTATTTTTACCCTTGACTTAAGATTTTTTTTTAATATAATACTGCTATAAAAGGCGGATGGTGCCTTATAAACAAAATCCTTTAGGAGGTATGTTTTATGCGTAAAATTTTAGCAGTTTTAATGTTAGTATGTGTATTAGGTCTCTTTGCGCAGATTCCGGCAGGTACAAAATCCGTAGCACTTCTTACCGGCGGAACCAGTGACCTTCTTGGCGACGGTGATTTAGAATATAATCTTGAATTAAACGCCGGTTATTTCATAATGGACGCTCTTGAAGTAGACGCCATTCTGGGAATCGACAGTGATGGAGATATCGGAGATGATTTTGAATTAGAAATGGCATTTAACCTCGGTATCGGTCTTCTTTACCATATGCCTCTTAGCCCGATGCTCGGTCTGTACGGCGGTGCTGCGTTCACATATACCAGTGCTTTTGATGGTGCAATGGCTGTCCCAATCGATGTTGGACTCGAACTTTTCCTGACGGAAAACAATGCAGTAAGAATAGCAAATAGATTTACATTGAATATGGAAGAAAACGCTGAAAATACCGACGCAATAGTGATCGGTACAGTTCACTACTTTCAGTAAGTAAGGACAGAAATCTACTTTCGGCACCATCTGTCCTTTATTACTCAAAGGTAGTTTAAATAAAAAAACGGAATTTTAAAAAATTCCGTTTTTTTATTTAACAACAAAGTACCTCAACTACATTAAAATTACATATTCCCTGAAATATTTTACCATAAATATTTGTTTCATTTTTGTTTTTCTTTGTATCCTTTTTGGTCTTTGTGTGAGAATATATTTTTTTGGAGATGAGGGTAGGGAGCAAAACGCATTAAAACCCTTGACATTTATGGTTAAAACAGTATATTATATTATTATACAAAATATAAACCTTACAAAAAGGAGGTTATATGAAAAAGTTAGCACTCTGTTTAGTATTATTGATGATTAGTACGCCTGCTTTCGCTGTGGGAACAGGTATTGGAATCGGTATAGGCGGCGGCATCGACATGATCGTTCCCGATGGAGAAAATGCTGAAACTCAAACTTTTACGGAGATCTGTGGCCTTGTCGATTTTTCTCTACCCGGCATGCCTATGGGTCTTAGAGCGGGTTTAGAATACGCGTGGAAGTCTTATGACGAACCGGTAGAATATAAAGCAACAAATATGATAATACTTCTCGCAGGTCAGTACAATGTTATTCTTCCGGGAGCTCCTATGAGTTTTTACATCGGAGCCGGACCTGAAATGGTAATGTCCAGCACCGACATCGAAAACTCAGAAAGTGAAAGCAATTTCGGTTTCCTCGCTTATGGCGGAGCGAATTACAGCATGGGCAGCATGGGAATATTCGCGGAAATTGGTTATGGAATGGTATTCGCGGAAGATGAAGAAACAGAAGCCGTTAATTTTACTCATATTCCTATCAGAGGCGGTATTAAAATTAATCTGTAAGTAAGATAAATTTTAGTTAGATAAAAAAAGACGCATAATTGTAATTATGCGTCTTTTTTTATTGTGTATTGTACAAAGTTCCGGGTAAATACAGTAAATCCGCGTTTATCTGAGCGCAATCTTGATCTATCGGTAAGAATTTTAAAAAACATAACCTTTTTTTCTTTGTGTTCTTTGTGAATTTTGTGGTTTAATTAGTTTTTTCTGACTTATGACTTATAACCTTGGACCTTGGACTTATGTGCTCAAGATACCTCTTAATCAATTTCATGGTGACCGGAGCAGCATGCGTACTGCCATGCCCCGCGTTTTCGATTACCGTAAATATAACAATTTCAGGATCTTCAAAAGGAGCAAATCCTACGAAAAGAGAATGGTCATCCCCGTGCGGATTTTGCGCGGTACCTGTTTTTCCCGCTACTATTATGTCCTCTAATCTCGACCAATAAGCAGTTCCTTTACGCTCATTAACAACATTTCTCATTGCTTGTCTAACGAATTTTAAATTTTCTTCGGAAACCGGCAAATTTATCTTTTTTGGTCTTAAACTTTTAATCGTATTCCCTTCATCATCTTTGATTTCTTTCAGTACATGAGGTTCGTAAGTCCATCCGCCATTGGCAACGGTTGAGAAAAAAGTAGCCCCCTGAAGAGGTGTAACGAGTATTTCTCCCTGACCGATCGCGAGATTCGCGAGAACTCCCCTCGCCCAACCTCTTTTACCATATTTTTTGTCGTACCATTCTTTTGAAGGCAAAAAACCCGCTCTCTCACCGGGAACATCTATACCGCATTTTTGACTAAAGCCGAACTTTTTCGCGAAATCTACCATTAATTCGAGGTTCATACTCATTCCGAGTTGATAGAAATATATGTCGCAGGATTGAGTTATCGCGCCGAGTAAATCCAAAGACCCATGTCTTTTCCAGCATGCAAAATAACGGTTTCCAATCCAATAAACACTATCACATCGAGTAAACCTTGTTTCCCTTTTAACAAGACTATTTTCCATCCCTATAAGAGTAGTCCATATTTTTGCGATAGAACCGGGAGGATACTCCCCCGCTATAGCTCTATCCCATAAAGGAGAACTTTTATTGTTTCGGAGGGAATCCCAATCGATACTAGATATTCCTACCGAGAGTTTATTTGTACCGTAACCCGGTTTAGAATAATAAAGAATAACCTCACCATTTTTGGGATTCATCCCCACACAGGCGCCGCTCGTAAAATCAGAAAAAAGAGAATCCGCGTATATAGTAAGAGGTTTAGAAACCGATAAATACACATTATATCCTTTTTCCGGTATCTTACCGTAAGAATCATCGAATCTCCTCACCACTACACCTCTCGCATCGACTTCATATATAGAAGTGCCCTTTTTTCCTCTAAGAAACTCTTCATATTCTAATTCCAGCCCTTTCTTACCTACAATATCTCCCATTATATAATCACCGGGAAAACGTTCTAATTCATCTCCGGTAATTTCTCCGGCATATCCTAACAAATGCGAAAATATTTTATCGTTCTCATAAAAACGCACAGGTTCTCTAATTAATCTAACAGAAGCAAAATCTTCCTGTTTTTCTATTATTTTGGAAGTGGCTTCAAAAGAAATTCTTCTTATCCTACAGGTTCTAAAATTTGGATTTATTCTTCTTAACAATTCTTTGTTTTTAACTCCAAGCGCTCCGCATATTCTTTTAATTTCCAAAGAATCTAGATAATAAGGATATATAATCAAAGAATAGGAAGGTCGAGATTCTGCTAAAACCTCCCCTTCCCGCGATAAAACTTTACCTCTCGGAGGAATAATCATGTCTCTTCTTATTCTATTTTTCTCCGATAAACTTCTATAATAGTCTTTCATCAAAACCTGTAGTTGAAATAATCTTGAAATTAAAATCAAGAGTATAAATATTGTTAATATCTTAGGAGCTCGCCTCATATATTTCCCCTCTCTAAAAACCAGATCACAGAGCCACAAAATAGTAAATTAGTTAATTGGTAAATTAGTAAATTAGTAAAAAAAAATGAAATCCGGCTTCCGGATTCTTTTTTATCTGTTTTCCATTTCATATTTGATTTTTGCATTTTAACGGTTATAACGTTTTATAAAAAACAATATAATAAAACCAACCGCTGTATTAAATATAGACTCGGGAATTAATTGAGTAAGTATTATATAAAATACTGACCCAATCTTATCGACTTCGATTAAAACCTGCAAAACACCAACTAATAAAATAACGCAAAATAATAGTATAAGAGAATTATACCTGAATTTAAATATTTTTTTCTCAATTACTTTTAATCCGAACACAAGAGAAGTAAATATTAAAGGATAAGTACCGGTAAATACCGGCAAGTAAATTTCATATAAAAAACCAATAAAAAAACCGGTAAAAATAGCATATATAGAATTCCAGTATAAAGTTATAAAATAAATCAAAAGAATTACAGGTTTAAAAGAAATATTCCCAAGTAATAAAATTTTTCCGGTATTCAGGGAAATAAATAGAGAACATAAAGAAAGTATAAATAAAATTAGAATTTTCATTTTTTTATAATGAATATCACATCTATTTTATCAAAATCGTCAAAAGGAACAACTTCTGTATCCAAAGAATAATCATTTGTTTGCTTTTCCACGCTAGTAACCACACCGACAGGTAAACCTCTGGGAAAAACGGAACCTACTCCTGAAGTTACAATTGTATCTCCTTTTTTAATATCCGCGTATTGAGGCATTCCTTCAATAAAAAACTTTTTATTCCATTTAAGAATACCCTGTTCTTTACTTCTTGTATCTCTTATAGAAACAGCTGAATTATAATTTTTTAACGTTTGAATAACGGAAGTGTTTTTATTTACTTTTAAAACTTTTCCTACAAGACCGTTAAAACTAATAACTGGAGCATTCTTTTCGATTCCATCCGATATACCTTTTCCTATTCTGTAAGAAAGATTGACTTCTTCCGGAGTTTTTCTTGTAATCTCAGCGGGGACTATAAATTTAGGGTAATTAAACCTAAATTCTAATATCTTTTTTAATTCTTGATTTTCTTTTCTTAATTGGTCAAACATTTGTTTTTTGTATGAAAGAGCAGCCATTTTTTTGAGCAATTGTTTATTCTCCTCTTCTAAATCATTTCCGGAAGAAACTCTTGAAAAGAATTTACAAAAATTAAAAGAAAAAAGATCGTAACACTTATTTCCCAGTTTAATATCGCTAAATCCATCTATAAGTATTAAAAATAATGATACAAAAAAAAGGATAAGATAAATCCGCAGAAACTTTTTTTTCACTATATGGATTCCATTAATAAATTTCTATTTTCCTCTAAATTATCAAGAATTATGCCGGCACCCAAAACAACTGACTTAAGGGAATCTTCCGCAATTTTAACTTTCAAATCCGTTTCTTCCTGTATCATTTGATCTATACCTCTAATAAGCGCTCCGCCTCCGGTAATAAAAACACCCTTTTCTACAATATCGGAAGCTAACTCCGGAGGTGTTTCCGATAAAGCTTTCTTTATTGCGTTTTTCATAAGTCCAAGTGCTTCTTTCATAGCTTCATAAACTTCGTTTGTCCTTATCTTAATCGACTTAGGTAATCCGTCAACAAGATCACGTCCGCTTATTTCCATTTCTCTGTCTTCAACAGTAGGCACAGCCGCTCCTATTTCTATCTTTACTTTCTCTGCAAGAGCTCTGCCTATTGCCATATTGTATTCATCATAGAGGTAAGTCTGAATAGAATCATTCAATTCACTCCCGGCTATTTTAATAGAGACCTGATTAACTATTCCGGATAGAGCAATCACCGCAATTTCTGTTGTTCCTCCACCAATATCGATAACCATATGTCCCGTAGGTTCTCTTACGGGTAAATGCATACCCATAGCACCGGCTATAGGTTCAGAAACCAGTAAAACCTCTCTTGCACCAGCTTCCTGAACAGTGTTAATAACAGCTTTTTTCTCAACCGGAGTTATTCCGGACGGAACAGCAACTAAAACTCTTGGCCTTAAAAATAATTTCTTTTTTTGTACCTTCTCAATAAAAAATCTTAACATGTCTTCAACAACCTTAAAGTCAGCAATAACACCATCTTCAAGAGGCTCGCAGATAACAATATCCTCGGGAGTACGACCAAGCATCGGAATAACAGTCTTTCCGGCTTCAATTAATTCTTTTGTTCCTTTTTTCAGAGCAACCATAGAATTTTCATCAAGAATAACACCATCTTTTTTTGTGTAAATTAATGTATTGGATGTGCCAAGGTCGATAGCCATGTTTGAGCCTTCAAATGAAAACCATTTAAATAGACGGTTCAATTTCATTCCTCCTCCTTTCCCCGGTATATTTTTTAACATGCTAACACCAGGAGACCCTTATGTCAAGGGTTTTTGATGTTTTTATTCGATTACTATTTATTTTTCTTATTAAATCCCAGATATCCGTATATATAAAAAACTTTTTCAATCATTTTTTTATAAGAAAAGTACTTTTTAACTCTACCTCTTCCCTCTCTCCCCATTATCTCTCTTTTTTTCTTATTCTGAATTAATTCCCCTAATCTCTCAACATAACCATTTAAATCGTCCGGAGATAACAAATATCCGGTTACAGAATCAATAACCGCTTCAATCGTACCATCCACAGCAGAAGCAACCACCGGGAGACCACAAGCCATTGCTTCAAGAACGGACAGGGGCAACCCTTCCCACCTTGAAGGTAAGAAAAAAACATCCATCCGAGAAAGAAGATCGGCAATATCATTCCTCCAACCTAAGATTTTAATCCTTTCATTAGATAAAAGTACATCTTCCACACTTCTCCTTAAAGGTCCATCCCCAATATAAATGAATATTACATTATTAAATTTAGAGGTAATTTCTAAAGCAACTTTTGCCCACATCATTGGGTTTTTTTGAGGTTTAAAGTTGGCTATCGTCCCGATTTTCACCAAATGATTTTTCTTGTTTTCAATTTTAAAGTTATTAATATTTACATAATTCGGAACACAAAAGTACTTAACTTTTTTACTCATACCCCACTGAATAGCTTTCCTGATATGACATCGGGCAACCGTTATAATTATATCTCCAAAATAAGACGAAATGCGTTCCGCGTTTAAGTAAATAAACCTTTTAAGAGGAGAAATATAAGGATTAACAGCAAAACCATGTATAACATGCACAGAGCAAACAAAAGGTAGGGAGCCGGAAACGATTCGGCCTATCACTCCCGCTTTAGAACCATGAGTATGCAAAATTATCCGATCGTATCTACTATAAAGCTCAATTAGAATTTTTCTTAATTTAAAAAAACAAATAAGGTCGGATACGGGACTAACATTTCTTTGTAAACAGGGTAATGTTATGTGCCTCTCTCCAAATTCTTTTTTTGCGTCAGCGTAAAGTTTCCCTCCTTCTCCTGTTATTAATATCCCCTTATCTTTTAATTCTCTCATTAAGTCTAAGACTATCTTTTGGGCACCCCCTAATTCTAATTTAGCTATACATTGAACGACTATCACGGACATAATAAATCTGCTATTCTCCTACCTTCCAGTATGGACTCTTCCATATACGAATATTCCCATTTGCCGAATCTTCCCGCCAAAGTAATATTATAATTTTTCAGGGAATTATATATTTCTTCGACAATATTTTTCCTTTTCTTATTATAAATAGGATACGCATAAGGAATATCCGCCAGGGAAATGTGAGCCACTGATTCTTTTTTAAATAAGCCTATTTGTACCAAACAATCAATAACAAAATCAATTATACTTTCATCCGGGATTTGCTCCCTATAAGATATTTCAGCCCAAAGGGAAGAGTATCCTAGCGGAACCAATTTCGATGAAACATTAGAAAGGGAACCAATACGGTAAAAAGGATATTTTTTCTCAGGAAAATATATCCAATGAAAATCAGAAGAACCTGAACTATGATTCCTGAATTTACCTGTTTTACTTTTAAAAAAAATTTCTCCCTCAATGCCAATATTTATACATAAAATAGAATTCCATATTAAATTATCCTTTTTGGGCTTACTTTTACTTTCGTCGACTGTAAACATACTTAAAAATTCAGGGAGCGGAATTGTTGAAATAAGATTATCATATTTAATTTCACCCTTATCAAAATACACACAACTATTATCGACTTTTTCAACCTTTCCGTGTAAAATGTCTATATCTTTTGACAAAGAAGAAACAAGTTCGCCGATTCCCATCTCAGGATAAAGAAACTCCGCATTATAACCAATATTTCTCTCCGCGGAACCGAATGAATATTCCGTAACATAGCTTGTAAGGAAATCCGGTGAAATTTCTTCTAACGGATATTTCCATAACTTCTGATTGTAAGCAGAAAAAAACACATCGTATAATCCCTGTCCAAACTTAGAAATAAACCAATCCCTAAGATTAGTAGGTTCTTTTTTGCTTCTAAAAATATATCCAATCAATGTTTTTATCCTCGAAAAAAGCGGCAAATAACTAACGTTTGCCTGAATTGGATAAGGAATAATTCTTCCACCTAAATATATACATGAATTACGTTTAATCGCTTTTATCCCGGGTACAAGTTTTCGGGCTAATTCATTAACATATGCAGTACGACAATGCAAAAAATGTCCGGTATAATTAAAAATATAACCATCGATATTTATGTTTCGGCAAAGTCCGCCCGGGGTTTTTTCCTTTTCGATAATAATAAAATCTTTATTTTTTTTCTTAAGATGATACGCGATAGACAGCCCTGTAATACCCGCGCCCAAAATTACCGTCAAGTTTTACTCCTGAAAATTATACCAAAGAAAATAAATATTAAAGCAGCAATTGAATATAAAATTACAGCGCCCATAACAGTTAAACGCGTAATAATAAAAGCCGCTTCACAGAGAGCTATTGTAGCCAGATATATTATAGCAATTATAGAAGGGACTGGCAAACCACTTGCCTTAAGTTTTAAAACAAAATGATCATGAGACCCCTTTAAGGGATTTTGCCCTTTTACAATTCTCAGAATAACCACATAAGTCGTATCAAATATCGGTATAAACAGAATAAGCAAAGGAACAAATAACGCGATAGGGTTCGCAGCCGTATATTTTGTTAAAATAGCTAAGACGGAAAGCATATAACCTAAGAAAAGGCTGCCCGAATCCCCCATAAATATTTTAGCTTTTGGCAAATTAAAAGGTAAAAACCCAAGACAACTTCCAGCAAGCGTTATAGCAACAATAGGATACGAGCCATTACCGGAAACAGAAATAAAAATAAAACCGAAAGCGGCAAAAAAACAAACCCCGGCGGATATACCGTCCATTACGTCGATTATATTAAAAGCGTTGGTTATTCCTACTATCCAAATAATAGATAGAATAATATTAAGATATTCGGGCAAAACCTTAATATTTATTTTTATTCCCAGCCAAATAGTAAATACAGCTATCAAAGATTGGAAAAAAAGCTTCAAATATCTTGAATACGGACGTATATCATCAAAAAAACCAAGAAGAAATACAGAAAAACCTAGCACCAAGATTCTCCAATCATTTCCCCAAAAAACACTTATTAAAGTTCCCAGAAAAATCGCGATACCGCCGCCATAAGGTGTTGGCGTAGAATGGTCTTTAATTCCCTTTGGCCTGTCTATCAAACCTATTTTGGCAGCCACCTTTGAAAGCGTAAAGGATAAAAGAAAACTAAGAGTAAAGGCTATAGCAAAACAAAGCAAATTCAACGCTCCTCATATGATTTTAGAGTAAGGAAACTTTTTTTCATCTTTGTTAACCCCATAATTTTTCTATCTAAATTTATGATTTTATGGAAATTAGTCAAGGTAAACATCATATTCTAACCACAAGATTCCACAGATTAGCACAAGATTACCCAACCTACCCACATATTTTTTTGTTTTTCCTAAAACCCAAGACCCTAAAACCTAAATTAATTTTATTCCTCTGTATCCTGCATGCCTTTGCGGTATACTATTAATAAAAAAGCACCTTGACAATTCGATAATAATACATACAATTTAATTATAATACAAATTTAAAAAAAGGAGGTTGTACATGAAAAATGTATTACTATATAGTGTTATGATATTACTTGCCTTAAGTATTACAATATCTCTTAAAGCAGCTGATGAAGCATTCCAACTGAACTTATCACAAACTTCAAAAGAACTTGCAGATCCTGCGGATGTTATAGAAATAAAACCGCAAAGCGATACAAAACTTCGCTGGGCTGAGGATAAGCTCATTTATGACGGTGAAGTCAACGCTAACTCATGGTCAGTACAATCAGGTTTAGATGATGACGCAATAGACGTCGATTATTTTGCCGGTGATACTCTTAGAGCAATTGTCGCATGTCCGGATTCGTTTGTCAGGATTTTCAGATCTAACGACAATGGGCAAACCTGGACAGAAGCAGGCAATTTCTATTTCATATCTGGGGGCGCTAGAGAACCCCACATTGTTCATGGTACCGACAGCACATATCACGTTTTTTGTGTTTACGAAAGTGATGAAAACGACATATATACCCAAGCAAGAAGAACCTCGGACGATGCTTCGATTTTAGGTACTGGTCAATTCTTATCCGGCACTGATTCGGTAAAAAACTACTCGGTCTGCACGGACAGAAGAAGCAACCATGACTATAGTGTTTTCATCACTTATCACAAGGGACGCGGCGGACGTGGAGCCGACCATATAATGTTGACGCGTACTACGGATCAGGGACAAAACTGGTCAGCTCCTGTTGGAATTCAATTTAATGGGTCTGGTTTTCCTGATATAACTTACGGTAATGATAACATATTATACCTAACTTATATGACGCTGCCGGCTATAGGAAATGATTACGCTATATATGCGCGTAGAAGTCTTAATGCAGGAGCAAATTGGGCCGGTTCAGTGATCATAGAAGAAGATTCATTCCCAAAAATGGGTCCACAGATCGCGGCAGCTTACGATGGTTCGGGAAATGTATGGACAATTTGGCCAAAACAAGACCTTTATACCGCCAATGATGATTGGGGGCTTCGCTGGTCATGGAGTACTGATTCGGCTGTGAGCTGGTCATCCCCATCGTGGACCAATAGTGACATAGATTCAAATGAAGTCCTGCCCAGTATAGCAGTTAACGATATTTATGGTTCCACAAGTGCCACACCTTATGTCTCCTTCATTAAATCTTATCATGACTGGACCGGAGATCTTTCAGTCCGTAGTTTCGAATGGGAAGGTAGCACCTGGAGTACTGATACCTGCTACTCAGACAGCAACGCTTTTCTGACAAGACCTATAACCACTTTTATTTCGGGTGGCTTACCTGCTCTTGCCTACGTCGGAGAAAATTCGGAAAACGTTTATTTCGACTCATGGGCAAATTCTTCAGGTGTTGATGAAGATATTGATGTTACTACCTCAAACGGAAAAATCGAATGCAGTATTGACCGTAGTATCATTACGGGAGCAGCCACATTAAAGTACACATTAGCCTCCGAAACCAACGTTGATATTTCTCTTGTAAATATCCTCGGTCAAACGGTCGCAACACTTGACAGTGGTGTAAAGGAGAGCGGAACGCACACCATAAACGTATCCGCAGAGAATCTATCACCGGGGATTTACTATATAGTAATCGGAACAAACGGTGGTACGGGCACAGCCAAATTCACTGTTTTAAAATAAGAAAAAAACCTGAGAGAAATATAAAAGGGGGGGAATTCCTATCCCCCCTTTTTTTTATAAAATTAAATTGATAATAAAAAAAATAATAACAGGGATAGAAAAAGAGAAATTTTCCTTTATATTGGGTTTTTTAACCCTTTTTTCAATTATATTAACTCGAAATATACTTGAAAGCTCTTTTGACGGAAAACAGCTTTTAGGTTTCTCGGTAATCATTTCACATTCATTTTATATGATGTTCGTCCACTTCCCTCTTTTTTATATATCCCTATTAACATGGATTCTTCTTGTTTTTAAACTCCTGACAAAAGAAGAAACCATAAAGATAGCAAAGGTTCTGCTAATAGGAATGACGGTTATTATAATAGCTCCGGTTATAGATATTATAGTTTCAAGGGGAAGCGGCTATAAATTAACTTACCTAACCGGACCCGCGTCTATTACAGAAATACATAAATTTTTCTATTTTACAAAGGACCTGCTACAGGCAAGCTGGGGACAAAGAGCAGAAATATTTCTCGTATTACTGGGTAGTTTTGTCTATGTGTTAATAAAGACAAAAAATTATTTAAAATCAATCCTTGCCCCAATTATTATTTATCTTGTTATTTTTATTCATAGCATATTACCAAACACTATTGCCGGAATCCCTTCATATCTCGGTTTTAAACATCTCACTCCTGCAGCAATTTTAGGAAGCGGAATATTGGCAATCGACAGCCAAAATTACTCTGTAATTTTCTGCATATCTATAATATCAGCTTCCTTAATGATTGCCTTAATATCAAAAAATACTACTGTAAAAGAAATATTTAATCTAAAAGCATTTCTCATTTCTCTCGCCGCAATCTCCCTGGGAATTTTTTATGGTTTATTTCTTATATTCAGATATTATCCCTTACTATTAATAAATCCAATATTTTATCTGTCGGTTTTACTAAGTATTTTAATAGCGATATTTACCGATAGGATTTCGCAACTTCATATCAATATGATCGAATTCCAGATACTTGCAGTAGTTATAATACTGTTCAGTATTTCCCTTGGATATATATTTATGCTTTTAATTTTAATATTTTATCTCTTTAAACGATTCCTTAAACCTAACTGGCTTTTAATTATTCCATTATTTATTGCGGGTTTTTCATTAATTTTCCAGCAAGACTCCTTTAAAACAATAATTCCGTTAAAAAACGAGAATATTGAATTAAAAGGGAGGAAATTATCGGGCTGGACTTATTTGCTAAACGGCAACTACAACAAAGCTCTGCTTACATATTTAAAAGCTAATTCTATTTCGTATAACAAAGAAATACAAAAACGAATCGGACAGTGTTATCTTAATTTAGGTCGACTGGAAAAGGGTATACAGGAACTCGCAGAAATTAAAAATCCAGACTATGAGACTATTCTTTCACTGGGGCAAGCATATACACAAAATGGTAAAAATGAAAAAGCTATAAATATTTACAAAAAGGCAATTAAAGAAGGAATCTCACCGGAAGAATTTTACGTTAAAATTGCGCAAATCGCTTCGCGCAGTGGCTTGGAAAACGAAATGAATAAGGCAATCGATAAGGCTTTTTTATATGGGACTCCAAGACATAAGCTTTATCAGATAAAAGCAGATTTTTACTTCCGTGGAGAAAATTTTGAAAAGGCTCATCTGATGTATGATAAATCATTAGATTATAATCCAAGATCGGCTGCATCACTTACAGGTAAAGGGATGACATATTACAGACAGGGAAAAATAAAAGAAGCGGAAGAACAAATATTAAAAGCCTTAAAAATCGAACCGAATAACGATGCTGTATATAATAACCTCGGAGCTATATATATTACACAGAACAATTACAAAAAAGCTGAAAAAGCTTTTCTTAAATCTTTAAAGATTAATCCCAATCAGGAAGAAGCCTATTATAATCTCGGCCTAATATATGAAATTATGGGAGATATACCGGAAGCTTTACAGATGTACCAGAGAGCATTGAATGTTAATCCTGAGTATTTGCCTGCAAAAATAAAAATAAAGGTCTTGCAAAAATGATTTTTACTTTTACTCTACCAATTCTTATTACTATGGTTGGTTTTTTATTCATAAAAATAAAAACTCCCGGATTTATAAAAAACTGGCTTAAAGCATCCCGCCCTCTTATATCCCTCCATTATATTTTTCCCACTATCCTTGGCATAGTACTCGGAAACTACATTTACCAGGAACCGTTTAATTTCTATAATTCATTCCTTCTTCTTTTTTCCGTCTTCTTCTCTTTTCAGACCTCTGTAATTATAAATGATATAAACGATATTAAAACGGACCATTTCTCGAATAAAAACAGTCTCTTAAACTCGGGTTCTTTCCCCATAGAGTATTATACGTTTTTAAGTATATTTCTTTTAATGATTTCGCTGTTTTCTGCTTTAATAATTAACTATAGAATTTTTCTTATAGTTTTATTAGGTCACATAATCCATTTTTCTTATTCATCAAAACCTCTTAGATTGAAGCGATTTTATCCCATATCCATTTTCATTCTCTCGTTCGCTGCTTTACTTACTGCAATCTCAGGATATGCCCTTTTCAACTCATACAAACCTTTCATTTCCTTCCCGATAAAAACTGCCATGCTTATCTTTATCCCTCTATTTCTTTCGTTAAGCTTCCGGGATTTGCACGATTTAGAAGGTGATAAAAAAACCGATATAACGACTTTATTCACAATATTCGGCATAAAGAAAGGACGGCACATAAATGCCTATTTAATACTTCTTAGTTATCTTCTTGTACCTATAATTTTAGGATTTTATCCCTTATTTATAGCCACCATACCTCTTGGCATTGCAAGTTTTTACGCTTGTCTTAAAAAACCATTTAATGAAAAAATAATATTTTATATATATTTTATAATGATAGCAATTTTAGGAGTATTTTTACATACAAAAACGGAAATTTTCCTCAGCTCAATCTTTTAATTTTATATTTTTTCTGCCATTCCAATTTTCACATTTGGCGACTTTACAGTATTACAAAAAACTTATTGACATTCCAGGTAAATACATTACTCTGTATATTGAGATAAAAATGGCAAAAATCACTGAAAAAGATATAGAAAAGAAACTCATAGAAGCGATAAAGAAGGCTGAAACAGAGCTTCCCAGTGATGTTGCAAAAGCCTTAAAAAAGGCAGCTGCAAAAGAGAAAGGTCTTGCTAAAATCCAGCTGGAAACAATCCTCGAAAACATAAAAATTGCTTCAAAAGAAAACATCCCAATGTGTCAGGATACGGGTATAATGACGTTTTATATAGAGGCAGGAACCGAATTCAAATATCTTACCTATTTAAAAAAAATAATAAATAACGCGGTTAAAAAATCAACAAAAGAAATCCCCCTTCGTCCGAATACCGTTAATCCCTTCACGGGTGAAAATTCCGGAGATAATACAGGTATGTATATACCTTATATAAACTGGAATATGGTAGAAGGAAAAGAATGCACAATTAACATTTTACCTAAGGGAGGCGGTTCGGAAAACATGAGTGCCTTATGGATGCTCAACCCCGGAAAAGGATTTGTTGAATCTAAAAAACTTATTGTAGAGCATATAGTAAATGCCGGAGGAAAACCCTGTCCTCCAACCATCGTGGGAATCGGTATCGGAGGCGGCTCCGATATCTGTCTGACACTCGCAAAGAAAGCTCTTTTACGTAAAATCGGAGAGCGACACAGCGAAAAACATGTAGCAAAAATGGAAGAAGAACTGCTCGAATTAATAAATAAATCAGGTGTAGGTCCGATGGGAATCGGGGGTAAAACAACGGTTTTGGACGTACATATAGAATACGCACACCGCCATCCCGCGTCGTTTCCTTTAGGTTTAGTTTTACAGTGTTGGGCAGATAGAAGAAAAACAATAAAGTTTACAAAAAACGGTTCCATAAAAGTCATATAAATGAAAAAAATCCAGCTGCAAATACCCTTATCAGCAAAAGACGTAAAAAATTTATCTGTGGGAGATACTGTTTTTTTAAGCGGTAAACTTTTCACCGCAAGAGATGAAACGCACAAGAAAATGCTTGAGTTAAAAAGAAAGGGCAAAAAAATACCTTTTAATCCGAAAGAAATGGTTCTCTATCACTCGGGTCCTGTTGTAAAAAAAGAAAAAAATAAATGGGTTATAGTCTCCGCCGGGCCTACAACCTCAACAAGAATGGAAATTTTTGAAAGTGAGTTCCTATCACAATTCAAAGTAAGAATGATAATAGGCAAAGGCGGAATGGGAGAACAAACTCTTAAAGCCCTAAAAAAAACAGATGCAGTATATACACACTTTACCGGCGGAGCCGGTGCGCTCGCGGCAAAATCGATAAAGAAAGTAGAAAACGTTTATTTTCTTAAAGAACTCGGGATCCCTGAAGCTGCATGGATACTTACAGTAGCGAATTTCGGCCCTCTCATAGTAACAATGGACGCAAAAGGAAACAGTTTTTATACCCACTTAGAAAAAGAAATAAGAAAAAATCTTGAAAAAATCAATAAAATGATTGAAAGGAATAAGGAATAATTAATGTCTGACTATAACAGCACCGATATCGAAAAACTGCTAAAGAAAGCCGAACTTCCACAAAAAATAGCCCCAAAATGGCATGAGTATTACCGGGGAAAAATCGAAAGTTCTTTGAAATGCGCTGTAACAAGCACGGATGACTTCAGCATATGGTATACTCCCGGTGTAGCGGAACCGTGCAGAATGATAAATAAAGACCCCTCACTTGCTTACAAATTCACTAATAAATGGAACAATGTCGCAATAATATCCGACGGTTCACGTGTCCTCGGTCTTGGAGATATAGGAGCACTTGCCAGCCTACCTGTTATGGAAGGCAAAAGTCTTCTATTTAAATACCTTGGAGGAGTAAGCGCTTTTCCCATTGTTTTCGATACAAAAGACCCAGAGAAATTCATCGAAACAGTAAAAATAATCGCTCCTGCTTTCGGAGGAATAAATCTTGAAGATATCGAAAATCCTAAATGTTTTTACATTCTGGATAGACTGCGCAACGAATTAGACATCCCCGTCTGGCATGATGACCAGCAGGGAACCGCTTCAATAGAACTTGCCGGTGTTATCAATGCACTAAAAATTGTAGGCAAAGATATACAAAGGGCAAAATTCTCGATTATCGGAGCGGGTGCCGCAAATGTTGCACTCTGTAGAATACTATTTAAAGCCGGAGCTAAGGAAAAAAATATTGTAGTAGCCGACAGCAAAGGAATTCTTCATAAAGGACGGGAAGACCTGGAGGGAAACAAGGAACACAATCCCTATAAATGGGACCTTGCTTGTAAGACAAACGGAGAAGAAAAAAAAGGAAATACCGATGAAGCAATTAAAGGTACCGACGTTATGGTTGCAGCTGCAAAACCCGGTCCCGGAACTATAAAGAAAGAATGGATTTCCGCAATGAATAAAGACGCAATCGTTTTTGCCGTAGCAAATCCAGTTCCGGAAATTTGGCCATGGGAAGCGAAAGAAGCCGGAGCAAGAATAGTGGGAACCGGACGCTCGGACTTTGAAAACCAGATAAATAATTCTCTCGGTTTTCCCGGTATTTTCAGAGGGACACTCGATGTAAACGCAAAAACTATAACAGACGAAATGACAATAGCTGCTGCCTACTCGGTTGCGGAAACAGCCGAGAAAAAAGGTCTGCGGGATGATTATATCGTCCCATCAATGAATGAATGGGAAGTCTTTATTAATGAAGCAATTGCCGTTGGTCTTAAAGCAATCGAGCAGGGAATAGCCAGAACGCCTTTGAGTGAAAGTAAATTAAGACAAAGCGCAACAGAACTAATCAGCAACTCAAGAAAACAAACAGAACTGCATATTAAGGAAGGCTTAATAAAAAAACCACCAGTTTAGATCCTTCGGATCAGTTGAATAGTAAAATCGTTGAATAGTCGAATAGTTAAAACAAAAAAAATCAGTGTTTATCCGTACGAATCCGTGGCCAATTCAGGGGTTGTGGGAAGGGTTCAAAACAACAAAAGAATCTTGTGATAATCTTGTGTAATCTGTGGTTAAAAAATACCTGTAAGTCCTTGCGGAAAAGTTAAATCTATTTTATTGTTCTCATATGAAAAACAATTTTAAAATTACATCGGATTACAAACCAACAGGAGATCAACCCCAGGCTATCGAAAACCTTATAAAAGGTATCGAAGAAGGGAAAAAGCATCAAACTCTTTTAGGGGTTACAGGCTCAGGAAAAACGTTTACAATGGCAAATGTTATAGAAAAGCTAAAAATGCCAACACTAATTTTTTCTCACAATAAAACCCTATCAGCACAATTATACGGTGAATTTAAACAATTCTTTCCGGAAAATGCAGTAGAATACTTTGTTTCTTATTATGATTACTATCAACCGGAAGCTTACGTTCCCGAAAGTGATACTTATATAGGAAAAGACGCCTCGGTAAATGAAGAAATAGAACGGCTAAGGATGAAAGCCACAACTTCCCTACTCGAAAGGAAAGATGTAATAATTGTTGCTTCTGTTTCTTGTATATACGGTCTTGGCTCACCAACGGACTTCTCCAAACAATCAATTAAAGTTTTCAACAATATGGAAATATCAAGAGATAAACTGATAAAGGAACTGGTTTCGATTCAATATAAGCGTAACGATATCGAGTTCGAACAGGGTAATTTTCGCGTAAAGGGAGATATAATCTATTTATATCCATCTTATGAATTCAAAGGATACCGAATAGAATTCTTAGGAGATGAAATTGAACTAATATCTTCTATAGATCCTGTAAGTTCTAAGAGAATAGAAGAAATAAACGAACTTCATATTTACCCCGCCCATCATTTTGTTGTCCCCAAAGACAGGGTTTTAAATTCAATAGATAAAATAGAAAAGGAAGCCGAAGAAAGAGTTCAGTACTTTCTGGACAGGCAAAAATACATTGAAGCACAAAGAATAGAGAGCAGGACAAAATATGACATTGAATTCCTGCGGGAAATCGGTTTTTGTTCGGGAATCGAAAATTATTCCAGATATTTATCAGAAAGAGAAGAAGGTGAACCGCCTTATACTCTTATAGATTATTTTCCGGATGAATTCTTGACCATCATCGATGAATCCCACAGAAGTATACCCCAGATAAGAGGAATGTACCATGGAGACAGGTCAAGAAAGGAAACACTTGTAGAATATGGCTTCAGACTTCCTTCGGCTCTCGACAACAGACCTCTCGACTTCGGAGAATTCCAGCAAAAAATAGACAAAGTTATTTATACCTCCGCAACACCACAGGAGTGGGAAATAGATAAGTCAAAAGAAAAAATCGTAGAACAGTTGATTCGACCCACAGGGATTGTCGATCCGCCAGTCGAGATAAAAACAACAGAGAATCAAATCGATGACCTTATTGAAGAAATAAGAAAAGAAGTCGAGAAAGGTCATCGAACACTGGTGACAACGCTAACAAAAAAAATGTCGGAAGAACTTACCGAATACTTAATCGATGTAGGTTTGAAAGTTAAATATATGCACTCCGAAATAGATGCTCCCGAGCGAATGGAACTCCTAAGAGGATTACGGCTGGGAGATTTCGACGTACTGGTAGGAATAAATCTTCTTAGAGAAGGTCTTGACTTGCCTGAAGTTACGTTAGTTGCAATTCTCGATGCAGATAAAGCAGGTTTCCTTCGGTCCGAGACTTCTCTTATACAAACCGCGGGAAGAGCTGCTCGCAATATCAACAGTCGGGTTATTCTTTACGCCGAAGGAAAAACAATTGCTATAGAAAATGCCTTAAAAGAAATCAATCGCAGAAGAAATATACAGCTTGAATATAACAAAAAACATAACATTATACCTAAAAGCATAAAAAAAACCCGCGAACAGATAATGTTGACAACAGCAGTCGCCGGAGAAAAGAAAAAAGAAGACAGTGAAATAATGATTGATTTAGAAATACCCGAAGAATTTTCTTCGGAAATAGAAAGAATAGAAATGATAGAAAAGCTAAAGGAAGAGATGAAACAGAGCGCCGAGAAATTGGAATTCGAAAGAGCGGCAAAAATAAGGGATGAAATCAGGAGGATAATCCGTGACCAAATTAAAGAAAGAAAAAGTTCTTCCGTTAATAAAACAAGCTCTAAGGGAAGATATAGGCAAGGCTGATTTAACAACACAGCATATTGTACTAAAAACACACACTTCATCAGGCATAATTAAGACAAAAGAAAAAGCAGTCCTCTGCGGGTTAGAAATAGTTGGGTGGATATTTGAAGAATTAGGTAAGGTCAAAACTGAGATTCTCGCAAGCGAAGGGGTGTGGTTAAGCCCTCAGGAAATAATACACATTAATGGAAATACCCGTGCAATAATGACAGGTGAAAGAGTCGCTTTAAATTTTATCCAGAGATTAAGCGGGATCTCTACTTATACTAAAAAATTTGCCGATAAAATAAAAAACAACGAAGCTTCCATATTAGACACAAGAAAAACCACCCCGACATTGAGATATCTTGAGAAATATGCGGTAAAAATGGGAGGAGGGAATAACCACAGAATGGGACTATACGATAAAATTCTAATAAAAGAAAATCATATAAAAATTGCAGGGGGAATCAAAAATGCTCTCTCTCTGGCAAACGGTGAAATTGAGGTAAAAAATCTAAAGGAAGTTAAAGAAGCTATAAAATATGGAGCAAACCATTTGCTGTTGGATAACATGTCTATAGAAAATTTAAAAAAAGCAGTTGCTCTGACGAAGGGCAAAGATATAACACTTGAATACTCGGGAAACGTTACACTTGATAACGTAAAAGCAATTGCAAAAACAGGAATCGACCACATTTCAATCGGCGCTTTAACACATTCTTATAAATCAATAGATATATCTCTTTTGATAAAATGATATTGATATTCATACTTTCTCTTCTGGGTGACGATAACACTCTCTACTTAATGGATAAAAGTTTTGCATATGTTCCCATAGAAAAAGAATTTCAGTTTCTGCATAGCAAAAATGGAATCCAAACAACCCACGGATCACGAAACTCTGAAAAGTTGCATGAAATATATAGAATAAAAATCTGGATGCCTCTTTTTTCAAAGATTGTCTTTGAATATAATCTGCAAAAGGAAGACGACTATGATATAAATACAGAAAAACATCTATTTAAACTAAAATGGGAACCGAAAGAAAAAGCTAAAATACCACTTTCTTTCTCTATATTTCTATCACCACAATCATCACATAACAAAAAATATATAGGAACAGGGATTGGATACTGGAAAAACATTAAAAACAACCATTTTCTAAATATAATTGTACACGAATTCGATCATAATCATTTAATATCAAATAGAGAACCATCCGTTTACGAAGACCCCTTTACAAGATTTCCGATAAGCATCGAGCTTCAAGGCGTCGTTAATAGCAATCAGGCTGATTTGCACTACAGGTACTATAAAACAATACCCGGAAAGAAAAATTTTCTTGAAAATAATATACAAATCGGACACGGCGAATATGGCGGTATGGGACTGACAAACACTATTTATTATCATTTATTTGCGAGAGTTTCCCCGGGTCTGCGACTGGAATACTCAAAAACGGATTCTTCTCATTTCACCGTCCCCCAGGACTCTTTAAGCTATGAATCTCTCACAGCTAATTTCTTCTCGGAACCGTTTATAAAGACTCGAGTTTCAGAAAAAAGCACTTTTTATATCGGCTTTCCGATGAATTGGAAATATATTAAAAATGAGTCGTCGGAGTACAAAAGAAAATGGATAGGCTTGACTTTACTGTATAATTATTCAATGTCGGATTATATGGATCTAACTCTGGGGCTACAAAAATCCTGGAGAAATTTAAACGGAGAAAAAAACAGCGAAACAAGAGGAGTTTTCGGATTGGAATTTGGATTTAATCAAACAACATATATTGTATTTCGTCAGGCTATCGAACTGGATTTTCCGCTTCCCGGAGAATTAAAAGAATATAACAACCACACATATTTGATGTTAACTCATTGTTTTTAACCACCACCCAACTAAAAACCCAATTGAACCACAAAGATCACAAAGGACACAAAGAAAAAATATTTATTTAACCACGAAACAAACGAAAAACACTAAAAATTTTGTTGTTATGTAACACGAAACTCGAAACTCGCAACTTAAAACTTTTCTGCTTTTCAACGAATCAAGATAAACTTCTCCGGTGAAAAAACCCTTTCCTCCGCTTTCACTACGAGAAAATAAACTCCGGATGACACATTTGATAAACTTATATTAGTTGTAAACCAACCCGCATTTTTTGTCTCCAAAGTAGAAGTAATGTTTCTACCAGTCGCATCATAAATTAGAAATTCCAAATCTGTCTGAACGGGAACACTGTAATTTACTTCCAGAACATTTTTGTTGATAAGTTTCGGTACATTTAACGTGTATTGTTCGGGAGCAATATTAAAATTAATATTATTGACTGAATTCCCAACGGTTATTGTATATAATTCACTACTATATCCGTCACCCTTAATATAAACATCATAGTTTCCGCAAAGCAAAGAATCTTCCAATTCAAAAAACCCATTATTATCAGAGATAATCTCGGTAACAGGATTAATAGTTGCGGTATCGGAACCGGCATTATAAATCTGCAAGCTTATCCCGTTTATAGAATCGGAACCACTAATAACATACCCGGAAAACCATCCCATATAATTCTTAACGGGTATAATATCCTGAAAAATATTATATCCACTTTTACCAAGAACCACTCTAAGTTCACCAACCACTTCCATCGTCAAATCATACTGCAATAAATCTTCCGACGTAAATAAAGAAGTGTCGACTCCGGGTCCTTCTAAAAACATTAAAAAGGAAGATAAACCCACAGCCCCCACAATATTACCGGAAATTCCCGGCATCAAACCATCCGATAACTGTATAGTATCACAGGAGGCTTTAATATTGGGAGAAGGCAAATCTAACGCCCCATAAACAGGTAAAACTCTCTTATACATTAATCTTGATAGAACAGTATCCGTAAATGATACTTGAAGTTCTTCCCCTAAAGTAGCGTCAACATTTATAAAAACTATACCTAAATCATCCGTGGTATCATAAGCCTCAAAACCGTAACCATCAACTCTAACCTCGAGTCCGCTGTTAGCTGTTATCTCAACTTCCGTCGGCACGTTTACTTCGACGGAATCAGGCGAAAAATCGACACCCAAAATCGGTATAGTATACATGTAAGGCTCGTAATTGAATTTACTAACCGTCAAATAAATATTCTCATCACAAGAAGTATTTTCCGAATTAATTGTTAACGTACAAACCCCTGATGAATTCGTATATCCTGATTCGACGAAAGAACTTCCCTCACCGTAAAACGATACCATAGCATTTTCAACCGGAGTTACCGAATCCTCTTCATAAACAGTTACCTCATAAACCAAAGAATCCCGGAGAATAGCCGAAGGCCTATTAACTTTGAAATTACGAGGAGTATCCGTTCTAAGTTGAATAGAGGGATCGCCAAAAATATGCCATGTTTGAGCCATTTCCACACCAATTTCGGAAGTATCTCCCCCACACTGCTCAATCATATAGCAAAGACCGTTAAAATATACACTTCCGGCAGTATTCGCCTGGTAATGCGCAAG
>Ga0307434_1000185_pt1 | contig 54611 bp, 61 predicted proteins | sample SalMarWE160220MG_FD_202156 | JGI IMG/M metagenome (GOLD analysis project Ga0307434, IMG submission 202156) | Salt marsh sediment microbial communities from the Plum Island Ecosystem LTER, Massachusetts, United States - WE1603-220 | ecosystem: Environmental > Aquatic > Marine > Intertidal zone >... | reverse complement strand
ATTCACTCAACAACCTCAAGCCGCGTCTACCCAATGGGAAAATCCTAAAATTTTCCGTCGGCAGTGTTCCCAATCAGCAAAGTGTCCAAAAAAGTGGCACAATTTTGAGCTAATTTGACGAGGTCTGCAAATAGGGATTGTATCGTAAAATGGTTCACTGATTATTTTCCACAATCCATAGATACCTTTATTCTTCACATAAAAGAATATGAGATCCCCGACTCTGATACCTGCAAAGCCCGCTATAACTTCTGAATTCATTTGCTCTGATTTCCTTGAACCGCTTGATTGGATGCCGCCATAAACTCCCCTCTTAATACAAATGTTGAAGTTGTTTTCTGCAGCAAGAAAGATATGATATCCCAAAACCAATTCTCCATTCACTCAAAACCTCAGTATTGAGTGAGGTTTCATCTTCTTTATGATCTGGTTCCCTCAGAAGAGCAAAGTGCTACTGATCCATATTATAGCCATCTTATCCCCATTGTCAACCCGTTTTTTCACAACTGTTGGTTAGTCATCCTATGCCAACTCGGGCTATTTAAAAACCCTTAGAAAACTTGGCCATTGGCGGTTGTTTCGGATTTCGTCATTAGGATTTAGGATTTCCCTACTTGCCCCGTTTGGTCTGCTTATCCTGCGAAGGTGAAACTACTCTTGTCGCTTTTACCTCTCCATAAACCCGAAGAGATATCTGAGGCAAAAGGCCAGGCTGGCTATTAGATCCGGCTTGCTGTTGATGATCATAACTTCCTTCCCCAGGGAGAAGATGCCCTCCCTGAGCTTCTTTATCTTTACTGGCCCTCACCCCTCTTTTCCAGCTCCCATTTGAAGAGCTTGTTTATCTTGTCCTCCAGCCTGAGCTGGGTGTCGGCAAGAAATATACTAAGGTAGGAAGGGGGGGTAGGAAGAGGGTCGTTTGACTTTCCGATATCTTAAACTATAATAAGCATCAAGCAGCCTTTCCCTGCAAAAAATCAAGAATAAAGGTGTGACCCCTTTTACCCTCGCCCGAGACATTAGAAGTCTAAATCACACAGGGTACCCAAAACTCATATAGTATTTGGAGAAACCCTATTATGATTGAGAGGGAACTTTATACTCATATTTGTGGATTCGTGTGTCAGTGATCGGGCTAAGTTTACTAATCTTTGTTCCCGGGCCACTAAACGTTTGACTGATTCTTAGAGCATAAGAGAGGACGTTCGTAAAAAAAGGTGGCAGAACACCAGTTCTGCCACCTTTTTTGCCCTCCAATGGCAGCCTTAATAACCTGATCCATTCATGAATTCCAAAGCGGAGCCCCGTAAGATTCAGGTCGCATAAATGCGACCCCTACATACCCTCCCAAGTTAGTTCACTTTGTTCACTAACTTCCAATCCCGATTCTATCGGGATATTTGAGGAGGGGACGGTGGGGCAGAAAGTGCTTTAGTTTGTCCATTTATTTGGTCAATGGGGTCAGGCTGAAAAATTTAGGGACATAGAGGAAGGCACCGAAAATGCTTGGCAATTTCTGCACCACTGTCCCCTATTTTCCGAGGGAGAGACAACCATGACGGAGTTTCCAGAAGCGATTCGAGCGAGTGCCTTCGTACTCATAGCCGTGGGTACAGTCGGGCTGCTTGCGAATGAATTTGTATTCCACTGGGGTAGAACCGCAACCCTCTGGTTTGCAGTATCGAGTGCCGTGGGCCTTGTAGTTCTCGGTCTGGCATACTTGGGTAAGCACAAGAGGCAAGGAATATGACCAGAGTGGCTACCTGCTGCCTATCTAACAATGCCCGAGCGCGGCAGGGGATGTACTGGAAACAAGAGACTGCAGCTGATCCGTGCGACATTTAACGGACGAAGGGTAGAAGATGAGCTATTACCGTGAGGCCCCGTTGGCTTTGATCGCAGGTGCTGTTACGGGTGCACTGGTTTTGGGGATCGCTGGACGCGGAGCCACCTCCGGTCTTACGCTCGTCACTGGCAATGCCCTGAATCTAAGTCTAAGGGGTATGTTGGAGGTGGTGATAGTAGGAACGTTGGTGGGCGCGATTGGAGGGAAAATAGGAAAATATGAATATAAAGATTTCTCTTGACTTTCAAGCAATCTGTCTTATATTGGGACAACCTTTAGAGTTAGGAGGTATGCCATGGCTTCTCTGAAGCGTTTTGAGGGGATGAGTATAGATGATTTTCGTAAGCAATTCAGTTCTGAGCAGGATTGCCGAGGATACCTCTTTAGGCAGCGTTGGCCTGAGGGGTTTGTCTGTCCCCGCTGTGGCTGTAAGGAGGCATATCATCAAAAGTGTCGTGATCTCTGGTGGTGTCGGGGATGCGGATATCAGGTTTCTGTGACAGCGGGCACTATATTTCATAAGACTCATCTTCCTTTGTGGAAGTGGTTTTGGGCTATCTACCGTATGGCTCAGGGCAAGAAAGGGCTCTCAGCGGTACAGTTGATGAAGGAGATTGCTGTCTCCTATCCCACGGCCTGGTTGATGATGCAGAAGTTGCGGCAAGCGATGCAGAAAAGGGATGCTCAATATCTGTTAGGAGGTGTTATTGAGCTTGATGATGCATTTGTGGGAGGTGAAGAGGAGGGACGGATGGGGCGTGGTGTTGAGGAGAAGACTCCGATATTAGTGGGAGTAGAAGAGAGGAAGAGTAAAGATGGCAAGGGAAAGGGAAAGCAGAAAGTGAAGCCTGGATATGTGGCGATAAAAGTAGTATCGCAGGTTTCAGCTCAGGCGGTGAAGGAGTTTGCTCAGGCAAAAATCTCTCAGAGGGCACGGGTAAAAACAGATGGGTTTCCTTCCTATGGGGTATTGGCCAAAGAGGGTTACCAGCATGAGATGAGTATCACTGGTGGGGGTAAGGAGGCCTGTGATCTCTTCCCCTGGGTTCATGTGGTGATAGCGAATCTGAAGCGTTTCCTATTGGGAACACATCACTGGGTGAGCCGCAAGCACCTGAGTAGGTATGTGGGAGAGTTCTGTTATCGCTTAAACCGTCGGTATCACGAGGCAGATCTTTTTGAGCATCTTGTCCATGCTTGTTTGGCCATTGGGCCATTTACATTAGCTATGGTGGTGAGAATGAGCTAAATTTATATTCATATAGGAAAAATAGGAACACTTCCCATTTTTTCACCCACCACAATTTACTGAACGCCTCCCGATTGCTCAACAAAATAGGTAACGTCCCCTGACCTTTGGGTCGGAACCCAAACAAAAACCGACCTGCCTTGTACTTAGTGTTTTATTTCATAATTGCGGTGACGCATTTTGAGAAGTTGGCAAAGTTAACGATGTAAATGGTAGACATGAGTTAAAACCCGAAGCACGAAACTCTAAATACAAAACGATACCACCTGTCTGCGTGATCCGCACAGGCAGGAATGGCCAAAATTCAAATGTTCAAAACAAGTCCTGTTTCGGTCATTTGGATTTAGAATTTAGGATTTGCTTAACCCTAACTCATCTAAAAGTTATGTAGGTTAACTGTCTACAGTGATACGTAACAGAACTTATGAAACAGACCACTTAGCTGTCTGCTGCAGGAATTTTTTGACAGGATAACAGGATTTTTATTCATCCCCTCTACCCCATCTATTATTGCAACCTACATTTGAACTTAGCTTCCTTCGGTCGCTCTGAAAACGGGTCGGATAAATCCGGCCCCTGCAAAGATTGGTGCCCCACAATCCTATCTGCCTGTGCGGAGCACGCAGACAAGCGCTCGCTCGCATTTGTTCCGCTGTCCAAGGGGGTCTATCCCCTACAAACTACGCCTCGACCTTTGGGGGTATCTTAGAGGTTTCCAAAGGTCACTCCAGAAATTCCAATCTGAGGGATAAAAACATTGGCTTTTCTCTACCAAAATTATTATATTTCATCAAAATTGAGCCACTCCCTATAGAAAGACCCTAAAAGGAGGAAGCTATGGCAGAACTTCCCTCAGAGCTGCAATTGGCTAAGGAGTTCCACTCTCATCTAGGCCCATATCTGACGGTTGGACTGAAGATGGGCAAGTTCCTCACCAAGGAATTGAATGATGCCTCATCCACTCTGAAGATGATCTCCTACACAGGGAGCACCCCGCCCGTCTCCTGTTCGATAGACGGATTGCAACTTTCCACCTCCTGTACGGTGGGCAATGGGAGAATCTCCATCCGGGAACAAGGCAAGGCAAAGGTGGAGGGTAGAATGAACGAAAGAAGAATTCTACTTGGCTTGAGAGAGAAGATCGCCAGGGAGATAAAGACTAACTGCACCTCTGAAAACGAAGAAGAATTAGCCCTAAGGATCTGGAAGATGACACCTGAGGAGTTATTCGACTATGAGGCATCTTGAAGCCAAATTTCTCACCCACTCAGCTCTGCTCTTGGCTCTGGGAGTGCTCTTCCCCCTCTCCTTCCATCAATTTGGCATGGCGGGACGGATATTTCTCCCTATGCATATCCCCGTGCTCATTGCCGGGCTCTTGGTGGGGCCGGCAAGCGGAGCGTTGGTGGGAGCACTAAGTCCATCTCTCAGCTTTCTGCTCACCGGCATGCCCCCCCTGCCCCTGACAGCCTTGATGATCCCCGAACTCCTTAGCTATGGCCTCCTTACCGGGTTCCTCTATTGCCAACTAAAGCTGAACCTTTGGGTCTCCCTAATCGGGGCGATGTTAGGGGGAAGGATAATCTGGGTTTTGATGGCTTGTTTGGTCTCCTCCCCTCTCTTAGGGATAAGGATCAGGCCCCTCCCAATAGCCCTGGCTGCCCTGGTGGCGGGTTGGCCCGGGATGATCATCCAGATAATATTCATCCCCCCCTTGGTAGAGAAGCTAAAGGGGGCAAGGCGATGATTGAGTTATCCTCCATAGGGAAGGCCCTCATCACTTTGGGGCTCTTCCTCGTTCTCTTAGGGGGATTTTTCATCCTATTCGGCCATCTCCCCTTTTTAGCCCGACTCCCGGGAGATATAAACATCCAGAGAAGAGGGGTAAACATCTATATTCCCTTAGCCTCCTCCTTGGTAGTGAGCATCATTCTGATTATTATCGTCAATCTATTTCTGAGGAGAAGATGAAGCTCTCCAACTTCGACTATGATCTACCACCTCAATTGATAGCCCAGCACCCCTCCCGGCAGAGGGATAGGTCAAGGCTGTTAGTCCTCAACAGGAGGGAGGAAGGGGTAGAGCACCGCATATTCTCCCAGCTACCTTCTTATCTTAGCGCAGGAGATTTGCTCGTCTTGAACCAGACAAAGGTCATCCCGGCCCGACTTAAAGGAGTTAAGGTGGGGACAGGGGGTAAGGTGGAGATCTTCCTCTTAAACCAGGTGAGGGGAGATGAATGGAGGGTTCTGGTCAGGCCAGGAAAGAGGGTCAGGCCAGGGACCAAGATCTCAATTGGAGGGGGAAGGCTCAGGGCCCAGATAACCGATGGAGGTCAGGATGGGTATAGGGGTGTTAGATTCACCGCTGAGGGAGATTTTTGGCAAATACTTCAGGAGTTAGGAGAGGTTCCGCTCCCCCCTTATATAAAGAGGAAACCTGAACCAGTGGACAGGCTGAGGTATCAGACCGTATATGCTCAAACCGAGGGGGCGGTTGCTGCCCCCACCGCTGGCCTCCATTTCACCGAGGAGCTTCTGGAAAGGATCGGAGCCAAAGGAGTGAAAACTGCCTCACTTATTCTCCATGTTGGTTGGGGAACTTTCAGACCGATAAAGTCAGAAGAGATCTCCGAACACAGAATGGAGGCGGAATATTACCACATTCCCTCAGAGGTTTGCTCAGCTATCAGGAAGGTAAAATCCAATAGGGGAAAAATCTATGCCGTGGGGACCACTACGGTAAGGGCCTTAGAGAGCTGGGGCCAAGAGGAGAATCCCAGAGAGGGATGGACATCTCTATTTATCTATCCGCCCTTCAACTTTAAGGTAGTAGATGGGCTGATCACCAACTTTCACCTCCCTCGCACTTCCCTTCTGATGCTTGTTTCCGCCTTTGCTGGCAGGGAGAGGGTGCTCACGGCCTATGCTGAGGCTATCAGGGAGGGGTATAGGTTCTATTCTTATGGCGACGCCATGCTAATTCTTTAGCTCGAACTATTCATTCATAAATTTAGCCACTAAGAGGATCAAACATAAAAAATCCTGTTTATTCAACTAAATTCCGCTCGCCCCCTGTGCTACGATTTGGCAAGATCTTGTTTTTTGAGCAAAGTTTCTTAGGTAGGCTTGAGCAGCCAACTTCTACCGCACTTCAGTGCGGGTTTAGGGCCTTTAGGCCCTTCTTAACAAGGGCTAAAGCCCTCGCAACCCCGGCTAAAGCCGGGTAGAAGTGTAGGAAGCGGGGGGAACGAGTAATGGGCAACGAGCTACGGGAAGGATACACGATGATTTTTGGTTGCGGCTTTGCCGCGCTCTGAACATTTGTTTAGTCTACATTTAATCAGAACTTGGTGCCTTTGTGGCCCACTAATTATTCAGGTTAGATGGGAAGGAATGTAGCCATTATTGCCGCTGCCGGGGAGGGGAGGAGGATGGGAGAGAAGAAACAGTTTCTCTCCATTGGGGGGAAACCCTTGATTGTTTATACCCTTGGGCCATTTGAGCAGTCCTCCCTGGTGGATGGGATCATCCTGGTTAGTCCCCAGAAGGACTTAGGGTTTATCCGTAATGAGGTAGTGGAGAAGTTTGGCCTGAGGAAGGTAGAGAAGGTAATCCCTGGGGGCAAGAGGAGACAGGACTCCGTTTATCAAGGGATTCTGGCCATCGAAGGTGACTGTGATCTTGTTCTCATTCACGACGGGGCTCGTCCCCTGATCACCACGAAACTTCTGGAAGAGTCCATTAAGCTCTGCCAGAGATATAAGGCGGTGGTCACCGCAGTGAGGATAACCGATACGGTGAAGAGGGAGGAAGGGGGATTTGTCTTCCGCACCCTGGATCGGACCTTTCTCTGGGCCGCCCAAACCCCCCAGACCTTTGCCTATAATCTGATCCTCTCAGCATACAAAAGGGCCTATGAGGATGGATATGGGGCCAGTGATGATTCGGCCTTAGTGGAGAGAATTGGGCAGAGGGTAAAGATTATGGAGGGTTCCTGCGAAAACCTGAAGCTGACCTCACCTGAGGATCTCCCCCTTGTAGAGGCCATCCTGCGAAAGAGAGGAGAGATCCCATGAGGGTGGGAATAGGTTATGATGCCCATCCCCTGGTAGAGGGGAGGAAGTTGGTACTGGGAGGGGAAGAGATTGACTTCCCCAAAGGTCTCTTGGGTCATTCCGATGCTGATCTCCTCTGCCACAGCATAGCCGATGCCCTTTTAGGGGCCTCTGGACTGGGTGACTTAGGGCAACACTTCCCAGCCAATGACCCCAAATATAAGGGGATTTCCAGCTTAAAACTTCTGCAGGAGGTAAGACAGATGGTGATTGCCCAGGGATTCTCCATCTCTTATATTGACTCGGTAATCATTGCCCAAGAACCAAAGCTGGCTAAATATATTGCGCGGATGAGGGAAAAGGTAGCCGCCTCCGTGGGGGTTGAAAAGGGGAGGGTATCGGTGAAGGCCACCACCACAGAGGGGCTGGGGTTCAGTGGCCGGGAGGAGGGGATGGAGGCTATGGCCGTTGCCCTCTTAACTGAAAAAGGAGAATGAAGGTATTAGTCCTTATGGGTGGGGATTCCGCAGAGAGGGAGATCTCCCTCTCCACCGCAAAGGGGGTGATGGATGCCCTGAGAAGGTTGGGCTACGAGGTGATGGGCTTGGACCCAGCTTCAGGTGGGCCTTTGCCGGGGGGGACCAAACCTTTAGAGCACAGGTCAAAATCTCTACTCCCCATCCGGGAGATGGTCAAATCCCCGGCCTTAGCCCAGGCGGAGGTGGTCTTTTTGGCCCTTCACGGGGGAAAGGGAGAGGATGGCACCATCCAATCCTTACTGGATCTCGCTGGTATCCCCTACACCGGCTCCGGCCTTTTGGCCAGCGCTCTGGCCATGCACAAGCCCACGGCCAAGCTCCTCTTCCAGGGGGCGGGCATCAGCACACCTGCCTGGTTTGTCATCAAGGAGGGGAAGGAAAAGATAGCAGAAAAGATAAGGGATGGGTTTGGCTTCCCCGTAGTGGTCAAGCCGGCATCCCAGGGGTCAACGGTGGGGACAAGCATAATTAAAGAAGAGGGGGGACTTGAAGAGGCCCTGAACTTTGCCCAGCGGTTTGACCAGGAAACCCTCATAGAAAAGTATATCGCAGGAAGGGAGTTAACCGTGGGCATTTTGGACAAGGAGCCTCTACCTGTGGTGGAGGTTATTCCTCAGGAGGGCTTTTATGATTACCAACACAAATATACAAAGGGGAAAAGCCGCTATGTAGTCCCGGCTCATATCCCACCTCAAGTGACCAAGAGGATAAAAGAGTTGGCCCTTCAGGCCTTTGAGCTCTTGAGGTGTGAGGGTTATGCCCGGGGCGACTTTCGCTACGGCGATGATGGGGAGCTCTATTGCTTAGAGGTAAACACCCTGCCCGGAATGACCCCCACCAGCCTGGTTCCCATGGCCGCCCAGGCAGCAGGGATAGGCTTTGACCAATTGGTGGAAAGGATAATTAAGCTAGCCCTAAAAAAAGGAGGACAAGTTGGACCAAACTGAGGAACTATTCAAGGAATTGACCGAGGCCCACGGGGTTTCTGGGCACGAGGAGGAGGTTTCCCGCATAATGGCTAAGCGCCTCTCCGCGGTGGCTGAGATCTCTTATGATAACTTAGGAAGCCTGATTGCCGAACAGAAAGGAACCTCCGCACATCCCAAGGTGATGCTGGCCGGGCATATGGATGAGGTGGGGTTTATGGTGAAGGAGATAACCAAGGGGGGCTTTGTCAGATTCCTCCCTCTGGGTGGCTGGTGGGGCCATGTTATTCTCTCTCAGAGGGTGAGCATCAGGACATCCCAAGGGGGTGTGGTTGGGGTGGTGGGCTCTAAACCGCCCCATGAGCTCGAGGCTGAGGAGAAGAAGAAGGTCCTCCCCATCAAGGATATGTATATCGATGTGGGGGCATCATCCGACTTCGATGTAAAGAAGAGGTTGGGAATCCGCCCGGGAGATCCCATCACCCCGCTAAGTCCTTTTACGGTGATGAACAACAAAAAGGCATACATGGCCAAGGCCTGGGACAACCGTATCGGCTGTGCCCTGGTGATCCAGGTCTTGGAGAAAATGACCCAGATCCCCCATCCCAACACCATCTACGGGGTGGGCACCGTGCAGGAAGAGGTGGGATTAAGGGGAGCCATCACCAGCTCCAACCAGGTAAGCCCGGATTTGGCCTTTGCCCTTGATGTCAGCCTGGCAAGGGATATGCCCGATTTTGAGGACAAACCGGAGAAGTTGGGGGGAGGGCCATCGATCTTGGTTTACGATGGGAGTATGATCCCCAACTGTAGGCTGCGGGATCTGGTGGTGGACACCGCTGAGGCCCATAAGATCCCCTATCACTTCACCTCCATTGAGGGAGGAGGAACGAATGGGGGGAGGATCCACCTGAACAAATTTGGCGTGCCCACCCTCACTATGGGGATACCCACCAGGTATATCCACGGCCATGTGGGCATCCTCCATCGGGATGACTATGAGAACGCCGTCAAGCTTTTGGTGGAGGTGTTAAGGAAATTGGACGAAAAGGAGGTTCAGAAGATCATCCAAAGGTAGGGGCAACTCGTGAATTGTCCCTATTTATTGCCGAACGATATCTCCCCCTGAAACAGCGGCCACTCGGCTTTCAGGACCCAGAAAAGGTAGGGGAGGAAGAGAAGGGCGCGATAGATTAGAAGGGTGAAGAAAGAGGAGAGGTAGCATATCCCACCCAGCAGGAGGATATTTGTCGCCAGCCTCCGCAGATCGTATCTCACCCGATATTGGCTCTGGGAGAGGTAGAGCCCCAAACCAGCCATAAAAAGATAGGAAAGGAGGGTGGCCCAGGCCGCTCCCTTTATCCCCATCCGAGGGATAAGGAGGAGATTCAGGCCAATGTTTAAGCTCGCTGCAAGCAAGCTAATCAAAGTCACATAAGGGGTCTTGTCCTTGAGATACAAGCCCACCTCAAAGTTGAGATAGAGCCCATAGATGAAGTAGGAGATGGCGATAAGGACGACCACCTCCAATCCCTGATGGTAGCTGGCGTTTACAAAAAGGGAAAATATCTCTTTCTGGAAGAGGTATAGACCCAGAAGGATCAAACCCACCAGGGCCACATAATGGTTTAAGACATCGGAAAATATCCTCTTCGCCCCCTCCTCCTTCACAATCCTAAAGATCGCCGGTGACCAGGAGAAGTTAAAAGCCATCACCGCCAAATTGACCACTATGCCCACCCTATATCCCAAGGAGTATATCCCCACCGCCTTTGCCCCTTGATACAGCTCTATAAAATACCTGTCGGAGAGCATAATAACCACCCCGGAGAGAACGGCCGGGACGAGAGGGATTCCATAACTAAGGAGTTTCCTGGACAGGTTTAAAGAGATGTGGAGACTAAGGTAAGGGAAAAGTTTGATCAAAAGGAAGAGGAGAAGAAGGGCACTGGAGATAATGTCGCTGTAAAGAACCCCTCTCACCCCCATCTTTAGGCCGACAACCAGATAGAGGTTGCAGAGGAGGGCGACAAAGAGCTTAGCGACGGTTACCTTTACATAGGAGATGGGTTTCCCCTCCGCCCTGTAGAGCAGGAGGAGGGTGGCCAAAGGCGAGTTCACCAAAACGGAGATGGCGGTAATCCTGATGAGATAGGCCTCTGAGGCCGAACCCAAAAGAAACCAGGAGAGGGAACGGGAAAAAAGGTAAGAGAGGAAAAAAACCAGCAGGGAGAATATGGTGACCAGCAGGAAGACATTGCTGAAACTATCTGAGTTTCCCTTCTCCCTTTCCTGGGGAACAAAGTAGCGGAAGAAGGCCGAGTTCACCCCCCAAAAGCAGAAGACTGCGGCAAAACCGGAGTAGAGCAAACAGAGGTTCAAAATCCCATATTCAGAGGGCAGAAGGTAGGCGGTATACACCGGGATAAGGAGAAACTTGAGGAGCTTGCCGGCCACATCTCCCATTCCATAGATGAGGCTCTGTTTAAGAAGTCTCTTTGGCCAATAGCTCATAGATTCCCTTCACTACCTGGCGGGAGTCGTGATGGCTCTCCACCCAATATCTTCCCTCCAACCCCTTTCGCCGCCGGTAGTTCTCATTCTCAATGAGTTCAATCAACCTTTTCCTTAGATTGCCCTCGTTGACATTTACAAAAGGATGATCTGGTATGTAACTCTCATAATCAGGCAAAAGACAGGTGCAAGTGGGGATACCCATAGAGAGGGTCTCTAAGGAGCTGATCCCATAACCGAGCTCACCTAATTGGTCTATGGCAATATCGCAGGAGGAGAGAAGTGCCATGGCCCTGTTATGGGAAAGGCTTTCAATGAGAACAAGCTCAACCGGGTAATCCTTCTCCAACTCCTTGACCGTGGAGATGATCTTCTCCGTCCCCTTAGCCTTCCTCTGGCTGGGGGAATGGCAGATCCGTAACCTCCGATTCCTCCTCTCCCTCGGCCTATACTTCCAGGGGTTAAAGGGGAAGAAGATGTGATGGATATTGGGATGCAGGCTCAGGTGATCGAACTCCAGGGTCAAATTGAGGTCGCTAAGCCTATCGATCTCTGGGATTACCCCGCGGGACCTCAGGTCACTTCCCAAGTAGCAACAGACTATCTTTTTCCCCTTTTGTTTTAGCCTTCTGATAATCTCCCCCCTGCGGGTAAAACCTAAACCCCCATCAAGTTGGTAGACATCGAATCCGAAAAGGTCAAATCCCTGGGAAAACCTTCTAATCTTATTCTTCCAGATTAGATCTCTGAGATCGAACAACCAGGATACAAGCCGATTTGAGGGGCTCCAAACTGGGGGGATCCGAGATGGTTTGGCCCTCAGGTTGGCCACGGTGGGGCCCTTATATCCAAGTAGCCTCTTAAGGAACCGTTGGGTAGGATCCGACAACCAGGGAAGATTCAAGCAGATATCCTCCCCAAACCCATAGGGGTTAGGGGTAAATGTAATCAGGCGAGAATAGTAACCGCGGGCCCTCTCCGCCCGCACAAACTCCAAGGGGACACCGGCGATGTTGGAGACGGCGATGTGAAGGATCTTACGCATACTTATATTACCTGCGCCGGGCCAAGAGGAGAATGCTGGACCTTAACCCCTGCCATCCTCTCCTCTGGGTCAATCTCAGAAAAAGGTAGGAAAACCAGAAGGCAAGTTTGGAGAAGCAAAACAGATCCTCATTGAGAACCATCCTCTCCACCTTGAGCCCGCCATTTTCAATGAATCCTCTCAGCTTCGATGGGGTATTCGCCCGGTAAAAGGTAGGAAATCGCTCTTTATGGGAGCCGAAGAAAAATGCTATCAACCAAGACTTGAGAAAAGAAGGGAGCAACCTCGAACCAAGGAGGAGGAAGTGATTGCGGTTGGGAGTCTGAATAAGGAGCCTACCCCTGGGGACTAAGACCCTCCTTAGTTCATCTATCACCTTTTGGGGATAGGCGAGATGTTCCACGACCCATTTGCAGGTGATGAAATCAAATCTGCTCTCTTTAAAGGGAAGGCAAGAGAGATCAGCCCTGACAAATTTCCCTGATCCCTCTTCTCTTCGATCCACCCCTACGGCCAGGCCATAACCACCCTTAAACTCTTCTATGAGCCCATTTCTCCCGCAACCGGCATCCAGCCAGACCTTACCCTTACCCCTGTTTTCCTTGATCAACTCATCGAACAACTCGCTGGTAAAGCGGTAAGAGCCCTCAATCTGCCTGATTTTTCCCTTCGCCCATTTGGCCCTTTCCTGTAGCCGAAGAGCTCTTCTCTTCATATCCCCCAGCTAAGGGTATCCCGAAAATAGCCCTGGGCCCCAAAATTCTCCTTAAATCTCCCCAGCCCAATGTTGGGTTCCATATTTAAGGTGAATGTTCCCAGGTCAAACCACTGGAACCCCTTTTTCCAGGCCCAACTCAGGGAATCATAGAAGAGGAGGTTCACCGACCGTAGATGCTGGTAATCCTGATCGTGACTGATATAAAAGGCCAAAACAACCTTTTGGTTACAGACAAAGAGCACCACACCAGCCACCTGTTTCCCCTGGTAAAAGGCAGAAAATAGCTTAATCCTTTTAGGGAAAAGTTTTTTTAAGAGAATGAGCTCATCCAGGGAATGGGTGGGGGTAACATTGTGTCTCAGCCAGAGGTTTTTTTTGAGGATCTGATAGAAGGCCGGCAGGTCATCGGATTCGGTTACCAGAACCCCAGACTTCTGGGCCTTTCTCACTGCAGTTCTGGCCTCATTCTTGAAAGTGGAGAGTATCTCCTCCTCCGATTTATAGGAAAGCCCAATGACACTGGTCAACTCCCTCTTCTCATAGCCAAAGCCATTTCTTAAGAGGGCAAAGTCTAAATAGTTGTTTTGATGGGTCCAATAGATAAGCGGAGGAATAGTAAGTCTAATCCCCTTTATCCCCTGATCCTGAGCATATTCCAAAAGGCCCCGGACCAAGCCCAGGGCTTCCCTGATCCCCAACCCTCTCTTCACCACAAACCCCCCATAGGAGGCACCGGAATGGGAGGAGAGGACACCATCTTGGAAGGCAACTGGGAAAAGGGCGAAGATCTTCCCATCCCTCCTAAAGATGAGATGGCGATGGGCGAACCTCCCTGCGGGATGGTAGTCAAAGAACCTCTGCAGGTGGAAGATGGTGCCATTGTCCGCTCCCTGCACGAAATCCTCCCATTCCCCCCGCAAGTCCGGGGTGTAATTCTGGACATCAAAACGAGGGATCACTTGATAAAAACCATCCTCCTGGCAAATCTTCTCTTATGGTTTTGAAACATACAGAAAGAGAGGTTGGAAGTGATGAGCCAGGAGAAAGAAAATACAAAAAAAGAGGTTAGCCTCTTCATCGGATTAACACCCCCTTCTTCAAGGATTCAAATTTGCCCAATTTTAACCTGAAGAGGTAGATCCCACTGGCCACTGTCTTCTCCCTATCGTTCCTGCCATCCCAGATTACCCTATAATGGCCTGGCCCCTGCTTCGCCTCCACCAGGGTTTTCACCTTCTGACCCAGAATATTATAAATCCTTAAGCTGACTTCTGACCGCTGACCGCCAACCGCTGACAACTGATAGCTGATCGCAGTATTTGCATTAAACGGATTGGGATAGTTCTGGTATAGCTCAGCCCTCTTAGATAGGCTCAGGTTGTGAGATGGGGACTCAGGAATCCCATTCGGTGGGACAAATTCATACCAACCTGTATGTTGATAATCGTGATGAAACATCCCCCATTCTATCCTATGAGATGATGAGTCCCCCTGACAGTCCCAGATATACACCAAATAGTTATGACTCCCCGCCACGATCTCCATATCTCCATCCCCATCTAAATCCCCTATGGCCGGGGAGTTGTTCACGACATCCCAAGTAATGAGGGGGAATCCCTCGAGAAGGCTGCCGTCGCTGTGGAAGGCATATACATTCTTTTCTCCAGAACCCACTATGATCTCCACCTCCCCATCCCCATCGATATCCCCCAAGGCAGGGCTGGACCAGGAGCCTTTAAATTTAATTGGCCATCCGGGCAAGGGGTCACCGTGACAGTCCCAGGCGTAGAGATAGTTCTTCCCGCTGATAACTACCTCTAAGCAATCATCGTCGATGATGTCACCAATCACAGGAGAAGAGGCATTTCCATACCCTAAATCAAGGTAAGCACTTCTCCCTTCCTCCCATCCCGACATAGGGGAACCATCCGGCTCCAGAACATAAACCTTATACAGGCTGGCACAGACGATCTCCAAAGTTCCGTCCTTATTCAAATCACCAACGGCTGGAGATGGGGTAGTGTATGATCCGGCATAGAAAGGCCAATCTCCAGGAAATTTTTCCCCATTATCTCTCCAGACATATACAGACTCCCTTACCGCAGCTATGATCTCCAAATGGTTATCCCCATCAAGATCGGCTACAGCAGGTGTTGAGTATGCAACCTCCCCTAAACCAGTCTTAGGCCATCCAGGGAGGATATTACCATTATGGTCAAACACATACACGCTTCCATTCTTCGTTTCACAGACCACCTCTGCATCTCCATCTCCATCTAAGTCAGCAATCACGGGAGAGGCAATCATACTGGGGCAAGCCACTGGCCAACCAGATAAAGAGTCTGGCCTACCGTCACCATTTCTGTCATCTATATGCCAGGCATAGAGTTTATCTCCACTGCTAACCACTACCTCCATTTTCCCATCTCCATCCAGATCGCCAAGGGCAGGTGAGTCCCATATATCACCATCTGTAGGGGCAAATCCACTTACCGTATTAGGATCATTATCCAGGTCATAGATCTCTACCCCGGTATGATGCCAGCCATATAGCCTATCTGACAAATAACAGCCGATGAATATCTCCATCCCAGGAATGCTGTCCACATCAGAGATAACGGGAGAGGAAAAGTGCGGTCTGCCCGGGGTTACATCGATAGGCCATCCCTCTAAGTTGTCCATCGATGTCCAGGCTTTTTCAGGGGATGTTGGTTTGCTCTCATTTCCCGACGAGTCAACAGAGGTAACCAGATAGAAGTAGGTTTTCATCCTCTCCAGTCCCTCATCCTTATAATACGAAACGCCACCTATGGGAAAACGTGTGACTCTCTCAAAAGGGCCATCCAAGGAGTCACTTCGGTAAACATTATATCCCATCAGATCCACATCTGAATTGGGTGTCCATTTTAGGTCTATAAAATCCGTCCCTCCCGTTACCTCCAAACTCCTCACAGTATCAGGAGGAGAGAGCTCAAAACCTGAATCCCAGATTCTTCCGTAATGGTCTCTCATGGAAAGTTCCAGGCTATCCTTCTGGGCATCATAATCTGCGAGCAAATAAAACCTGAAACCGCTGTCTCTCTCCATGACTGAATTTGAGGGAATATCCCCCAAGTAGATGCTGTCGCTGAAGATGGAAATATGGGAACTTCTAGTGCTCAACATCGCCACCACATCCCTTGCAGATCCCCAGCCATAGTTGGCCACTCTTATGGGCAGCCTAATAGTATCCCCTGGATCAGCCTGATGGTTTGATCCATCATCTACAAAGTGGCCGATGTGGGAAAGCTCCGGAGCATAAGCCTTCAGCTTCAAGCTGTCATCCCAGACATTGTTCGAGTCATCCGTGATCCATATTTGAAACTTAAGAAGCTCTCTATCTGGGCAATCCTTCTTTATGTTCAATACGACTGTATCCAATGAAGTTACCACAACCCCTGACGGCAAGTTTCTGAAAAAGGCGGTTGAATCTATCAAATCAACCGAATCAGATGCGGTGGAAAAAAGGGCCCAGACACTATCGGCAGCAACCAGGCCACTATTCCCCAGGGATATAATCAAGCCTATGGTTTCCCCGGCGTTTGCCAAGCCATCACCATTTCCATCAAACCCAAGGGAGACACTGTCGTAGATCGTGAAATCTTCCAGATATAGATGAGCCTGTTCTGAACTCTCTACAATGCAACAGCCTTGATGAGGCAAATAGCTTTTAGTATCTCCCCCCACATCCCTACAGAAGGCGGTCACAGTTACCAGAAGTGTTCCGGGGGTATCTGGGGTGAGGCTAAAGTCCGCCTTTCCGGTGACATCTGTGTAGCCAAAGTTGTAATTCTCATCCCCTTTCTTTAGGCAGACTAAAGCCCCCTCAAGAGGGACAGAAGTTGTCAAATCCTTCACAGTGACGACGAAGTTTGAATCCTCGGTAAAGATAGTAGGAGAGTAATCAACGGATAAGCTCTCGGGGGGATGGGTCCAGACTGGCATCCCAGGATCTCCCAAAAAGGTAAGGTTGTAAATAACATAACTGTCTGAAATTCTTGTTTGGGTGTTCAAAAAGGCCTGGCCTATCCTGGGATACAAACTATCAAACAGGGCTTGAAAGAAATATTTGTCATCATAGTCCTGATTTGTAGTCGCACTCCTGGAATGGCCAATAAAAGCTAAAGCACCACCTGTAGGATGGAGGAGGAAGTGCTCGGCAATGCAGTCATAATCAAAAGCCGCACAATAACAGGAGAAGGAAAAGATAATAAAAGGTTTGTAATCGTTATGCAAACTATCAACATCCGTAATTTCCAACTTCCCCCCACCTGTTCTATACCCAGTATCTATCTCATATTTTGCCCCATGATCATAATGGTTGACAATCCCATACCCGCTATTTAAGGAATCAACTACATTTTGACTATTTAGCTCTGCATCTCCTCCTGTCTGTGCAAAACGAGAATAAAGTTTACAAATCTTCATTTCATTAAAGATATCAGGGTAAAGGGAAATGGTATCCTTAGTGTCCTGCCCTATGTGTTCGGTAGTATCTAGCGTCACTGATGCCCCCAAGAATAGCATCTTCCTTAGATAACTCATATCTGGATTGCGCTCATATCTCAATGTTTTTCTTACTAAGTTCGCCCCATCTCCCCTATCTCTAACTGGTAATCTGCCCACAAAGAGATCTGGCGACTTATCATCCTGACTACTTTCCCCAAATTGGGAATCTCCATCCCAATTCCAGTTGCCATCAATAGCAGAATAGTAGAGATCAGTAGGAATCGCCTGATTCTTCGCCCATCCCATTCGCACCGGGACGATCTCCGTATCCCCCCCTAAAAGCACATATGACGTTCCCAGATTACTATAGGCATCCTTGATGAAATTTCTTATCTTCTCCTGCAAATCGCATCCTCGATAGAGAGACTCAATCCAGGAGAGAGTTACAATAGCAGCCGGGATACCCTCCCTCATTCTCCAGTCGGCTAAAGGCTGAAATTGATCGACTAAAGAATCAGCGGTAATGATCACATACTCTGCCACTAAATCAGGGGAAGACTTCACCTTCTCCAAATTAAATCCCTCTATCTTTTTTATCTCCCCAACTAAATGGAGGGGGGGATTAGAATATATATCAACATCGTTAGGGTTGTAAACCAGGCCCTTGATCATCTTCTCAATTTGCCTCTGGGTTCTTAACCTCCTCTTCATAACGGGAGCTGGCCCCACTTCATTTTCACCCATTTCAAAGGAGAAATCAATCTCCTCATTCAGAAATAGTTTCTTCTCACCTGGGATATACTGAAGGGGATAAACCTCTATGCTGACCAAGTGGTAGCCAAAGGAGTAACCATTAGATGTAATTCTTATTGCTTCTGAGGGATAAAGTTTGTGGGAATTGTAAATCTCCGGTTTAGGAAGAACGAACTCTTGGCTCTGCGCCTGGGGGCCTACAGGAATAGGTTGCTGAACAGGAAAGATAAGGAACTCTCCCTTTAACTCCACCTGATGTTTGGATCTTACCACAACTCCTTTTACCCTTTGATAAGGCGGCAGGACAAAGGAGAGTTGCTTAACAGGAAGCTTTGGCTCCCCAACCTTAGAGGTAAATTCACATCCAGGGAAGCTGACTAAATCATATCCTTTTCGGGAAGAAAAACTTATATCTCCCTGGGGAAAAGTAACTTTAGCTCCTGGCTGGGCAAAAGCATCCCCAGCAAGAGTAGCCATTAGAATTAAGCTTAGAAAAATTATCTTCTTCACTTTTTTATCTCCCAGTGTTGGCTTAAAGGCAGCAGTTCACCACAAAATCTTTCCTCTAAAGTACTGAAAATAGAAATTTAGTCGAGCGGTCAGATACCCTCATCTGACCGTCGCGCTCCAATTCACTACAGAACCACACGAATATTGTTCCGTCAGGGCTCTGCCCTGACGGAGGGCGCGTAGGAACAAACAGGAACCTGTCCCGACCAAGCAAATGGTCGGGATGTCCCTCCGGCTCTTGCGGGCAGGGCTAAAGCCGGGGAGAATGAGATTGCTTCGTCGCTTCGCTCCTCGCAATGACGGAACTCTTTGCCTGCCACTGCGAGGCTTGCCCTGAACGGCAGCGAAGTGGCAAGCCGAAGCAATCACCAACTTTTACCACATTTTAGTACGAATTAAGGGCCTTCTGGCCCTTTGAGGTCGAGTCCAGAGAACGGACTAAAGCCTTCTCCACCCCGGCTACCCGTCCCGAACCAGGGGAACCCGGTAGAAATGTAGGGGTCGCATTTATGCGACCCGTAGGGGCTTGATAAATCAAGCCCCTACAAGGAACAAAGGAATTTACCTGATCTAACTGTAGTAGAATCGAGGTTCTGCCGCCTCGCCTTGATTCAACCTTAATTACATTCTTCATCTGAAGCTTCGCCGAAATATCTTACTCCTGATCCCTGCCCCCCTGAATTGTCACCCTGGTGTTACCCTAAAGATAATAAAATAACCCCCTTCGGTCAAGCTTATTTGAAGGGGAGCTATTCGCGATGCAGGTCTTCTGATGAGGTGAGATTCCTGTATTTTTAATGTAGGACTGAGCCTTTCAATGGGGGCATTTACCAAATCTCAGTCACTTATAAAGCCAGGGATTTCCTCCTTTTCAGGCACTTTTCCTATCTCCTTTAGCTTTTCTAAGACCTGGGATGGCTGGAGCGCGTATTTGAAGAAGATGACCGGGCCAGAGAAATCATCGGAAGAACAGTTGAGGGTCTGGTTTACAGCCACGATGAGGTTTCTCCTTCCCGCGGCCCGCAGCTTCTCCAACTTTTTCTCCAGATACTCTGGGGTCCAGAAGCCGACTATCTCCAAGGAGGCCTCCCGGCCATCCCGATGAGTGAAGGTAAAGTCTGGGATAAACACCCTTCCCACCAGGTCAATTACCTCACCTTCCCTCTCCATTTTCCACTCCGTTTGCCTCTTTTTAAACTTACGGGCAAAAATCTCTTCCAATTTAGAATCGAATAACTTCTCTGGATGGTAATGGGAGTGGAGGCCACAGTCCTGATCCAAGGAGAAGACCTTCATCCCAGCGGGGGTGGAGACATCGGCCCACATCCTCCACTTAGAGGCCAAAAGAAGGCCAGGGAGGAAGCGAGCCATATTAACCCCATACTTTTGGGTGCGCCGCAGGAGGGAGGCAGGGCCAGTGAGGGTGATCGAATAAACACCCTGAGGATTTTTTTCAATAAGATAGATGAGCCCGGCCAGCTTGATGTATCTAAATACCGCCTTGTAGTTGGAGGAAAGCTCAATCCTCATCCTCAGAGCTCGGTAGAGTATCCCTTGAGCCAAAGCAAGGTTATACCTGCGTAAAAGTCCCTCTGGGGTGATCTCCTCCATATTGGTGAGGATATGATTTTGGAGGAGGTCCCCATAAAGGCCCTCGCCAAGCTCTTGGGGTGCTACCCCCAACCTTTGGGCAATGGATTCTAAGACATTCTCCCTTCTTGTTTGATATATTAGGTCCGGCTGGGTGACTATAGGATATGCCTTGGTTGCTTGGCGGAAAACCTCTTCCCGGAGTCGGGGGTAGTCCCAGCCCGCGGGAGGCGAAAAGGTGGCCTTCTCCTCCAGTAGCTTGGAGAGTCCCCGGAATATCCTGTAGTCTGTGCTGGACGACTCATAATCCTCCAGTTTCCTCTTTATCTCCCCGCGAGGGTGGCCAATGGAGCTTTTATAGATTTGGATAAGATCCTCACCCACCCTCAGGTATCTTGCTGCCTCCTTTCTGGCGATGTAGGCCGGGATTATCTGATCATCTATGATCCTATATCGGATAAGGTCAGAGGTGAGCATCCTTCCCCCGACGGTGATAGGAGATCTGGACCTCCTTTGTCCCTTTGACTACCACCTCATAAAGCAAGGCTTTCTTGCCTGAGCTTTTCCTCAGTATCCTGCCCAACCTTTGAAGGTGTTCCCTGGGGGCTGCGCTTCCGCTGAGGATAACGGCAACCTTGGCCTCAGGGACATCTATCCCCTCGTTCAAAACCTTTGAGGTGCAGATGATGGGGTAATCCCCATTTCGGAAATGGTCTAAGATGGCTTTCCTCTCTATGGTTTTGGTCTGATGGGTTATACAGGGGATAAGGAATGCCTGGGAGATGCGGTAAACGAACTCGTTGTCCTGGGTAAAGATGATCATCCTCTCCCGGTGGTGTTGTTTGATCAGGGCCTCCAAGATCTCCAATTTCCTCTGAGCATGGTAGATTATCTGGTGAACCTTTTTTCTGGCCAAAAGGGCCTTTCTCGCCTCGCCGTTATAAGAACTCTCCCTGATGAAATCCTCCCATCTTGTGCCATAATATCTCACCTTTTTCTCCCGCACATAGCCTGTATAATCCTGCAAGCTCCTCTCATACTCCTTCCTTTCCTGAGAGGCTAAACCCACCCTCAGCCTGATGATCTCATAATCCGAGAGGTGTTCACCTTTTAGATCGGCAACCCTCTTCTGGTAGACCACCCTTCCCACCAACTCCCCCAACCGACGATGGAGCTCATCCGGCCTGCGATAGGTAGCGGTGAGGCCCAGCCTATAGGGGGCTATGGACATCTGGGGGATGTGGGAATACTTGGGGGAAGGGAGGTGATGCACCTCATCGAAGACAAGGAGGGCAAATCTATCCCCATAACGGTCTATATGGATATAGCCGCTATCATAGGTGGCTACTGTTACCTTCTCTATCTGATGGTAGCCTCCCCCCAAGATGCCCACTTCCATCCCAAAGCCATCCCTGAGGAGGCCATACCACTGGTTCATTAGATCTATAGTGGGAAGGATAATTAGAGTGCTCCTATCCAGCAAGGATATAGCCTTTAAGGCTAAGTAGCTCTTTCCTGCCCCGGTGGGGAGAACGACCGTCCCCCGATAGCCAACCCTTCTCCAAGCCTCGATGGCCTCCCTCTGGTAGGGTCTGAGATCAAAGTGGGAGCGAAGCTTCAGACCCAGCCGGGGGAATTGAGGAATCCTATTAACGATTTCCATCCCCTGAAGGCGGAAAAAGTTAATCGCCTCCTGATAGTAGAGGGCCATTGCCCTCCACTTTTTCTCCCTTTTGTCCCAGAGAAAGAATGGGGGAAGCTTCACCCTTCCTGGGTTCTCCAGGATTATGGTTCCGGCTTCGTATTTTAAGGTGGGAATGGACATCATGGGTTTATTTTAACGGTAAGGATTGGAAAAATCAAGTGATTTTTGGGAAGGTGAGCTCTGAAGATGAGAAGAACTGTCAGATGCCTTCATCTGAGGGCAAAAACACTGCCCCCGCCGAGCCGTCGGAATCCCAATTCTGACGGCAAAAGAGAAAGGTGGCAGAACCGGGGTTCTGCCACCTCAGTAGGAGACGACGGATTACCACGGAGTATCACGGAAATTCACGGAACGTGACTAATACAAATCCTTTTCAGGGTTGGTCCGTGATGATCCGTGGTGAGGGTCTGGTTTTCTACCGCACTTTAGTGCAGGGTGAGGGACTCTCGGCTAAAGCCGGGTAGAAAGATTTCTGATCTACTGTGAGCGTATGTAGGGGTCGCATTTATGCGACCCGGATCTCGTGGGCTTGATAAATCGAGCCCCTACACAAGAAGCGTGGGCGCAATCAGGCTTTGCCACCTCAACGAGGGAAACCACAACTTATTACTTTTTCAATGGATCAACCCCAACCAATCATGGAGAAGGAACTGAAGCCGCCCAATGAACAGGGATATTCTTGCCATAACTGTATAGCCAAAGGCGGCCCCGAAGGCCAGCATTATATACCAGATACCTAACTTGGCAACTTTCCCAACCACTCCTTTATGCTCCAAGGAGAAGAAGAAATAGGTAAGCGTTGCAATTACCCCGACAACCATTATGATATTGCTTAGACTGAGTGATGTAATCATTGTTCCCTGTAGTTGTTGGAATATGCGAGCTTGAAAGTGACGAGGCACAGCCATCCCACAATAGGTTCCCATAGTAAAGGCAAGTGGATATCTGATAAGCCAGGAGATTTTTGGCCAAAATATGGAAAAGCACAAAAGGCCCAATATAAATGGGAAGATTACCCGATATTCACCTCTTATTACCAGAGGTTTCCACACCTTTGGTATGAGCGCATTATGGTAGTAAAAGGTAATTGCATAACCTACTGAAACGCCAACAAGTAAATGTTCCGCAAACTTATAAAATGGGTTGTCCTTATATAGGAAAGAGAATATACACAAAGTCAAAAGCGCTGCTATCCATATCCAGGGATCTGGGGACATTATTCCTTCCTTCTTGAGGTGAAATAAGCAATATTGCCCAGTATTATAAGTGTAATCAATAACAAATGGGCTATAGATTGGGCCTCCATTCCAATGGAAGCTACCTTCCTTGCTCTGGTATATCCAGCGCGCTCTACTAAATTTTCATACTCAGCCGCTCCCTTAAGCCCTCCCAGCATACCCACGAATTGACCTGTCTGGAGCCAGGGATAATATTGGGCGGCGGAAACCGCAGTGGTGCCACAACCCACCCTTTGATGATAAGTAGTACCAACATAGATTACCCAATATGTAGGTAGATCACTACCTGCAAGGGACACCAACAGTGGAATATCATCATAATTATGAATATCTTCCATCATAGGGAGATCCTTAAGATCATTTCCATAATAATCTGTTTCCAGCGTCTTGCATATATCCTCACCTATGGAGAGCATTATAGCGGTTACACCGGGTTTATAAGATAAAAGCACATAATCTACACCGTTTTTTACATCGAACTCCTGGGATACCTCCCGCACTGCTATTTCAGCCATGCCTAAGCACGCAGGAAATAGAGATAGGACAAGAACTCTTGTCTTCTTGGCAAAGCATTGACGAAGGATGGCCTTTGCCATAGGCATTAGCTCTGCTGCTGTGGAGGCATCAAAATCAATGGCGAGGAGAAGTGCAGGCCCCTCCGGAGGAATAGCATCAATAGCCTTGTAAAGGTTAAGCACATGTTTGGTGGTAAAGGTAGGAAGCCCGATAGGCAGGAGAAGGGGAATGAGCACACAGATCCCCACAAGGAGGAATATATACCTTCTATCCATCTCCATAAATTGCTTGAGCATTACCCTCCTCCCCCTAAGTATCCCTTTTCAATACCAAGTATTATCTTCAAAGCAGTGCCTATTGCTCCCAGCCCAATGCCGATCAGGATTCCACGCTGGGCAGCCATATTTGGATACATCAACAACCACTCAACTATACCAGGGAGCTTTGGGAAGAGTCGCTCTCCTACCGGTATTCTTCCGAACATAACGATTACCGCGATGACGAGAAGGAGGGTTGCCTCTAATGTTCTGGCCTTGAAGGCCCGAAAAGCCGCTGAAGTGATGAAGAAGGCAAGCAATGAAAACATCGTTGCCTGCATTGGCATTTGCATATAGGTGAATATCTTTGAGATTGGTGCACCCTCCCCAACGCCTCCGCGTACTCCTATCCCGGTAGTAACTGCCAGGGCAAGAAGGGTAATTACACTGTAAGCCCAGCCTTCCTTCTGTTTTTTTATCTTGCGAATATGCGAAATACATAAGGACCTGACACCAAATACAAGCATAAAGATGTATATGATTTGTACCCAATCAAGTGCAGTTGTGTAGATCTTCTGTGATTGTGGATGTGGGATAAAAAATTGTGCAATCATACCAAAGCCACATATAAAGGCGATTATTAGGGGTATTCGTAGTCTCATAGTCTCTTCCTTAGATATTAAACAGGATTCGAATAAAAGGTATGCCAAGGAGAGTTGTTACTGTCCCAGTTACGATAAATACAAGAATAATAAATTTTAGCCAATCCTGAGCCTTGATTGAACCAAGGAGAACGGGGTCTTTTGCCAGATAGGCACTGGCTGCATATAACTCCTCACCAATGATGGTGTAATCACAGGCAGTAACAAAAAACGGCAACTGTGAGACCTGATCGGTGCCAGCGATCTGGATAGCCCCCGTCATATTGCCTGTTTCGGCGAGTAACAAAGATTCCGCCCGAAACCATCCCAGAAATAGATTTGTTGCTGGTTTCTCACGAACCATAATACCAGCTACGGCGGCGGCAAAAGCAAATTGTGATGTGGTGATGAAGAAAACGCTTTCCTCCTTATAGGCATCTGGTCTTCCCGCTTCAAGATAACCCTGCTTAACCACCTGACGCGCTACCATCATTTCAATGGGATCGGCAACCGGCACCATTATGGGGGTATTATATTGCGCAACTTTCTTCGCTATTCGGCCCAGTATATTCATAGACGCAATAGTGGCTATCTCATCCAGATACCCTAATCCGGGCACATAGAGAAGGGGCTTCCCCATCTCTGTAGCCCGACCAACCGCCTCATCAAGGGCATCAAGACCTGCTATCTGGCGGATAAACAAAGGTTTTCCCTTCCTGGCACTAAATATAAAATAGAGCAAAAATCCAGTAAATACTATTATAGCCACAAGGACATTCGTTTTGCCTTTGTGGTACCATTGATAACTCGATACGACAGGAGAGGGAGCTTCCGTGAAGGCAGAGATTTCGTACCCCCTTGTTCTTCCTCTTACTCTGTAATGATAACTTACTCCATTTGTTACCTTTTTATCATCCTTATAACTTTTTATTCCTCTTCCCACATATCCAACCATTGTATAGCCTGTATCTGGATGATCTGACCTCCATATCTCATAGCCTGAAAGTATGCTATCATCCGGAGATAACTCCCAGGTGATTGTTATAGACCCACCCCCATCATTGGGAGTATCGAAGGCCTTTACGGTTAAGGGTGGGGCAATTTCTTCTCCATAGAGGTGCAAAGGAAGAAGAAATAGAATGAGGATCAGCCCCATTACAATTTTAGACAATGTGTCTTTCACTTTTAATATAATCGTTGGAAAAAGCCTTGGGCGGCTGCTCTGGAATTATCTTGATAATTCCTCATAAGACTGTAATGTTCCCTTATAACAGTTCAAAGTGCAGCAAAGCCGCAACCAAACAAGGGCCACAGATTACACGGATTACACAGACCAAAAAAACTACTCAACGTTCAAGTCTTCTTCTACCCGGCTTTAGCCGGGGTTGATAGGGCTTTAGCCCGTTTGGAGTGCTGTGACCGTGTTAGGGTACTCCATAGTGACCCGCACTAAAATGCGGTAGAAGTCTGCAACTCAAGGTGGTCTGAAAAAACTTTGTCAAAAAAACAAGATCTTGCAAGATTGTGGTAAACTGCTCCTGTGAAGGTTATTTCCTCAATGCAAAACCCCCAGCCAGTCGGTCATCAGGAATTGGATCCGCCCAATTAGAAGGGATATCCTGGACATTACCGTATAGCCGAAGGTGGCCCCAAATCCGATCATAATAAACCAGATACCTATCTTGGCTGAGACACCCAGGAAGCCTTTGTGCTCGGCGGAGAAGAAGAAATAGATAAGGGAAGTCAACACCCCAACTATGATGAAAAGATTCATCCATCCGATATAGGAGTGGAAACCAACCGGTAGCATAGTGGCTTGTATTTGTCTTATTATCATAGCTTGCATTACAGACGGGATGGAAATACCAGAACCTACTCCCAGAGTGAATGCTATGGCCCAGCGACTAATCCAGGAGTATTTGGGAATAAACCTTGCCCACATAAAAAGCCCCAGAATCAATGGGAAAATCAGGATAAGATTCCCCTGCTGTAAGAGAGGAGTAAAGAGTTTTGGCTTAAGGATTTGAGTCCAGACTGTCACAATGTAATATCCTCCGGAAAGTCCAATCACCAGATGTTCGGCGAACTTGTAAAAGGGGTTATCCTTGTAAAGGAAGGAATAGACAAAAAGGGTCAAAAAGGCAGCTATCCAGATCCCTATGCTTGATGAGATATGCATCTTAACCTCCCATTCCTTTCGAGGCCTTGGCTTTTTTGCCTAAAAAATAGCCTATATTTCCAATGATGATGAAAAAGACAATCATTAAGTGCGCTATATTCTGCCCATCCATCCCCTTGGTAGCCATATCCGGGTGTTTGATCAGCTTCTCGTATTCGGCAGCTCCCTTCAGTCCTCCCAGGAGTCCCACCAACTGTCCAGACTGGAGGTATTTATAGTAGTCTGTGGCCATAACCGCGGTGACGCCAGCTCCGATAGGAACTCCATATCTCCCCCCAGCATAGATCACCCAGGTGTCAATGATAGCTGATCCGGAAACTGTTACTACTATCCTAATGTTCTTATAGTTTTTTAGCCCCTTGATCATTGGGATATTCTCCAAATCGCTGCCGTAGAAGTCGTTGGGAAAGGCTAATCTGAAATTTTCCCCCATAGCCAATACCACTGCTGCTGCATTGGGTTTATAACCCAGAAAGACATAGTCCTCCCCGTTCTTCTTCCGATACTCCTTGGCCGCCTGAGTAAGGGCCATCTCTGCGGTTCCCAACCCCTCTGGCCGGGCCAGGCTGGTGACGATTACCTTTATCCCCCTACTGAAACACTGCCTGAGGATGCTTAGAGCCATTGGATGGCATTCGGCCATCGTGGATGGGTCGTAATCCAAAGAGAGGAGAACTACATCGCCTGGCTTTAGCTCATCAACAAACTCGTAAAGGTGCTTGGCCTCTTTAGTCACATTTATTGGGAGCAACAAGGGTTTAAGTAGAGGGATAATCACTGAAAGGGCAATTAAAACAAAGAGAATCCTCCGATCTATGGACATCATCTTTTCATATATATTCATAATTTCTCTCCTTACTTTCCCCCACCGAGGTAGGATCTCTCAATGCCTAAGATTATCTTCAGGGCGGTGGAGATCATTCCTAACCCCACTCCCAGGACGATGGCCCTCTTGGCCACCATATTGGGATAGTCAAGCAGCCAGTTGGAAATATCGCGAATAGGGGGCCAGATTTTAGCCCCAATGGGAACCCGGCCAATCATTACAATGATAGCTGCCAATAGGAGTAGGGTAGCTACAAACGATCTGGCCCTAAAGGCCCGATAGGCCGCCGAGGCGATAAAGAAAGCCAGGAGGGAGAACATAGTCGCCTGGATGGGGTTTTGGGCATAGATGAAGATCTGCATAAATGGCGTGTCGATTCCCATCCCGCGAACCCCGGCAATGGCCATCACAACCAGCCCTAACAGGGTAACCACGCTATATCCCCATCCCTCCCCTTGATGTTTCAGTTTGTTTGTGTGATGGATGATCAAGCTTCCAATCCCCAGAACCATAGTGAAGCCGGCGATGATCATCAGCCAATCTAAGGCCCCACGGTATACCTCAAGAGAGATCTGGTGGGGGATAAAGAACTGAATAGCCATTACTACTCCACAGATAAAGGTAATCGCCAGTGGAATCTGTCTCCTCATAGAGCCCCCTTGGCTTAATGCCCCACGGTGAAGAGGTTCACAAAAGCATCAATGTGTAAACTGGCAAAGAAGCCTCCCAATATGATGAGGGTAATGAGCCCCAACTTACCCCAGTCCTGGGCCTTGATGGAACCCAAAAGCTTCGGCTCCCGAGAGAGGTAAGCAGAGGCGGCATAGAATTCCTCTCCAATTAGAGTATAATCGCACGAGGTAATGAAGAAGGGTAACTGAACCACCGCATCAGTTCCGGCGATCTGGATGGAACCGGCGATATTGCCGGTCTCAGCTAAGATGAGGGATTCGGCGTAGAACATACCGAGGTAGAAGTTGGTGGCTGTCCTTTCCCTGAGCATTATCCCATTTACCCCCGCGGCATAGGCGAACTGAGATTGGGAGAGAAACCAGATGTTGCTTTCGTCATAAGCATCTGGCCTACCGGCATCCAGGTAAGCGTTCTTCACCACCTCCTGGGCCACGGTCATCACAATGGGGTCATAGCAGGGAACTATAAGCTTGCTTTGAAACTCGGCTACCTTTTTGGCCACCCTCCCCAAGATGGTTAAGGAGGCTATGGTGGCTACATCTGATATAGTGCTCAGACCCAGGATGTAAAGGATAGGCCGACCCATCTCCGTGGCCCTTCCCACGGCCTCATCCACCGCATCCATCCCTGGTATGGGCCTCACATAGAGCTTTTTCCCCTTCTTGGCACTACTCACAAAATAGATGACCAAGGTGGTGAAAAGAACCACAAAAATCAATACCACTGTCCTGTTGGTGTTATACCATTGACCACTGGTCTCAACAGGACCAACTATCTCGGATTCAGAGAAGAGGTGATCCTTGGCCTTCACCTTGTAGAAGTAACCTTTATGGTTGTCAACCTTGTCATCCTGGAAGGTGGAGATACCGGCAACCACAGAGCCTACCACTTCGAACTCCCCTTCCTGAGACTCTGACCTGAGGATGTCATACCCCTTAACCGTTTTCCCCCCCCTCACATCATCTGGGGAGAGCTGCCAATCGATGGTGATGTTTCTCCCTGCATCGTTGGGGGTGTCGAAGGCAGTCACCCCTGAAGGGGGGGAAGGGGGAAGGGTATCCCCTGGGGATTGTGCCCAAACTCCTCCACCAAGAGCCAACAAAAAGATGAGGGCTGCCAGTGGTAGTATCCACCATCTCAGACAGCCCTTGTCTCTAGTCTGAAGTTTCTTGTTCAACTAAATTCCTCCTTCCTTACCTGAGTAATCCATGTGCCACAAAGGCACTAAGATCTAATAAAATCTCAAAAGCGAGGTGGCAGAACCCCTATTCTGCCGCCCTCCTCTCCTACCGTCAGGTGAGGGCACCTGACGGCTCGGCAGGAGACGGTCAGGCGAGGGCATCTGACCGCTCAGTCATCATATCCTTAGTGACTTGGTGGCTAAAACCCATTAATAATTCGGGCTCAGTGTAATATCCCCAGCCAGTCTGCCATCAGAAATTGGATGCGGCCAATTAAAAGCGATATCCTGGACATAACGGCGAAGTCAAAGGATGCCCCGAAGCCGAAGGCGATCACCAAAATCCAGGGGTTAACTCTTAAAGCAGTCCTCAATTTCCTTACCCAGCGCTTGAGCAACCGTCCGAAGCGGCTCAACGTCGAGCATCAGCCGCGTGGTGTGGAGCAGAGCGGAACACCACGTCGGCCTGCATGCTCTTGTTCGGCAAACGGACAAATTAGTCTTTGCGGACTTCAGAATGGCGACTCTGCATGGCAAACTTACTGATATCTTCGACACCTCTGTCCGGCCAAAGTTGCTTCTGCCATTCTGTGTAGTTAAAAGGCTCACGCATGATTAGAGTAATAAATCTCTCTGCGTGGACCTCTCCGAGGGCGTCTGCAAGGGCCCTCAGGCCTCTTAGCTTGATTTCTGTATCTGTTATCATAGGTTTACCTCGCGGACGAACGTAGGTGGATCAACCACTCGGATCTCGTCAAAATCTCGTGTTTTCTTGAGCACTGCGTCATCGGTGGTCAGGAAGTATTCACACTTCGTGTAAATGGCGCAGGCGATGTGTAGGGGCATCTTTGCTTTTCAGTCCTCGCTCCTTCAGTGTTTTCGCCTTGTCCAGAATGTCCTGTGTCTCTCCTGTGTCAACTGTCGCATGCTGTTTCCATTTCTGGATTGCATTCTTCCTTTCAGCAAACGGATTCATCAGGTTCTCATAATCCAGGATATATGACCATACAAGCTCCAATCGTTTCTGCTGAATCTTTTCTTGAATATGAAGCTTGGCCTCTGCTTCGAGCCTGGTTCTGATCTTGCTTTGATCATCGAAAGGGCGGTTGAAGCAACAGTTGTCCAGGTACACTCTCATTTTCTTTCCCGCAAGCGAAAGGTGTGATCCCTCCATATTTGCTCTATTTTTCACTTAGGCGGCTTGCTTCAAATGTGACGCTCTACTTATGTGATGGTGTAAAGGATAAGGCATCCCGCCGCGTTTCGTAGGTCGGCAGGCAGATGCCCTGCGGCTCCCGTCTGCTACTCAGCCCAGTCAAGGAATTGTTCTGTTTCTGCGTGGAGACGCCATACCGAAAGACCTTTTCGAGAGACGCGGATGACTGTGCCCATTCGTTTCGCTTGTGTGTCAAAGTCCCCGTGACCAAGCAAGCGCCGTACAAAAACAGCCGCTTCGTGCTTCTCAACAGCCATGCAGACCAAGCAATATCGGTTGTGGCATAAACTGCGCTCATAAAAACCTAAGTCACGTGTGAAGAAAGTGGCACGGCGTAGTCGGAGCACAAAGGGGATAATTTCATCATCTTTCATTCCCTTCCGTCCTACCTCGTAGCCGATTTGACGAATTGGAATCCGCCAGCTTTTCAACAATTGGCGTTGACTCTTGATGATGTTCTCGTCCAGAATGTTCAAGCGGGCGTTGGCTCCAATATAAACTCGTCCGTGTGTTTGAGCAACGCCTGGCTGGCTAACTGCACTACCTCGGCAATGGCCTCTTTGGTGATGCTACCGTTCCATTCCTCAATGATAGCCTCCCAAGCCATTCCGCTAGCGACTTGCTCCAGAACATCTGCTACGAAGATGCGTGTGCCCCGAAAAGTTGGCTGACCGTGACAAATTTCAGGGTCAGCGACGATATAGCGCCCTAGCAATTTAAGCTGTCCCTTTGTTTTCACATCCATACCCCAATCTATGCTCCTTCCAATGCAAACCTTTTGTGCAACGGTAACCAGCCGCCTAACGTCAGAACTAACTTGTGGGGTCAACGCGCCAGCGTTTACCACTACCGCGTCAAGTTCAGTGATTTTTTAGACGATTGTGATCTGCTTGGAAGCAAACGTCAGCGTCTTATCGCATCTAATCGTTTTTTATTATCTGGTGCTATCTCAAAGAACTTCTCGAGCCTTTCGCAGGTATAGTCATTGCAATAAGCACAATTCTCGACACCTCTTCCCATTCCGCATTTCCTGATTTCGCACACATTGCAATAATTGAAATGACGAGTGCCCACTGATTTGCAACCGTCACAATTAATATCTTCAGATTTAATGTCTGCATTATATTGCTTTGACCAGAGCTGTGCTATTTCCGCTCTCTTTTGGTCATCGTCATTTCTTGTTGCCACGAACGCTTCACACTCCTGACAGGCTGAACCGCAAAAAGCTATCATCTCATTCATCTGTGAGTCCTTTCATAGGTATTCTCATATTGTATAACGATTAAGCTCGGCGGCGGAGCTAACACCGCCGGCTACAGCGACTTGTTTAGGTTTATCGGTTCACGAATGATTATTCTATCGGTTGATATAATGGTTCTACTACAAAAACCATAGGATAGGTAGTCGCAGGCTTTAGCCTGCGAAAAGATGCCTCATAAATCAACCATTTACGCAACCTAAAGGTTGCGGCTACCTAATGCATAATTCGGACTCAGTGTAAAAGTCTTAACCAGTCACTAAAGAGGAAATGCATCCTTCCAATGAGAAGGGAAATTCTGGCCATCACCGTATAGCCAAAGGAGGCTCCAAAGGAGACCATAATGAACCAAATCCCCACCTTTGCCGCCCCGCCAAATAAGCCTTTGTGCTCCGCAGAGAAGAAGAAGTAGATCAATCCGGTGACTACTCCGACTATCATAACGATATTTCCGATCGAATTGAGAGGGACCAGAGTTCCCTTTATCTGTTTCATCACATTACTTTGCAGATAGACGATGAAATTTAAGCCTGCTCCGGTGCCGATCATAAAAGCAACTGCCCAACGACTCAGCCAGCCAATTTTAGGAACCAGACGGAGTAACATCATTATCCCTAAGATGCCGGCAAAGGCATACCACCATTGTCCCATCCTCAAGTTAACAATCAGGTTTGGTTTTATCACATTATAGATCATATAGACAAACCAATATGCTGCGGAGACCCCAATAAAGATTGATTCGGAGACCTTATAAAAGGGGTTGTCTTTGTATAGGAAACTCAATATCCCCAGGGTTAGCAGAGCAGCAATCCATACTTCGATACTTGTGCTCATCTTTCCCCCTTCTTCCTGGTGACAAAGAAGGCGATGTTCCCGAGGATGATGAAGATGACAATAACCAAATGGGCAATAGATTGGGAAGGCATATATTGAATCCCTGTGCCCGGTGATTTAGTTAACCACTCATAATCTGCAGCCCCTTTTAATCCTCCTAAAAGGCCAGCCAATTGCCCGGTCTGGAGGTAAGGATAGAGCATAGGAGCACTAACCGCAGTACACCCGGAGGCCATGGGGACATGAAATCTGTCATGGGCGAACATCACCCAGAATGGCGTTCCCGGATCTCCAGCAGAAAAGTCCAATATGAAGGTGATATCATCAAAGTTACGGATCTCCTTCATTAGGGATAACTCCTCTATGGGTGTGCCTGCCATATCGGTGGGAAAGGTAGCGGGTATGCTGGTTCCCATTGACTGGATAACAACTTGCCCACCAGCCTTATAACCCAAGTTCACATAGTCCTGGCCATATTGGAGATTCATCTCCTCAAACTCCGTTTCCTCAAGCACTTCCTGTAGGGCTTGTGCTTCCAGAGCTGGCCCCTGTGGCCACAACCCCATGAGAATGACTTTGATGCCCTTGCGGAAACAATGCTTCAAAGCCCCCTTTACCATCGGTTGGATCTCCGGTGCGGTTCCTGGGTCATACTCTCCGGAGATGATTACTGTTGAGCCCTTTGAGAGTTTTTCAACCGCATCATAGAGCCCTTGGGAAGCGGGGGTGGGATGCATCTTCAGGTGGAAGGGGATAAACAGGGGCACCACCACAGCCACGGCAATTAAGAGAAAGATAATCCGACGGTCTAAAACCATTGTCTTTTCAAGAATTCTCATCCCTTATTCTCCTTTTGCCTATTCACCACCTATAACCACGGACTTGCACAGCGCGGCAAAGTCGCAATAAAATAATTAACCGCAAAGTCGCAAAGTTTAAAGAATATTAACTAATCGTTTTATTTCATCTCTCTTTTGCTTTTTATTTTCTCCGCGATCTTAGCGTCTTTGCGGTTAAAAAAGTTTGTCCAAAAAACAAGATCTTGCAAGGTTGTAGCACAGAAAAGTAGGAATCAGCATAAACCTCATTTTTAATTCTTAATTTTCAATTGCTTTTTTCCGTGAGGTTCCGTGGTGGCTGTTATTCTTTTGCCTATTCACCACCCAAATAGGATTTTTCTATCCCCAGTATCAACCTCAGGGAGGTGGAGATAATTCCCAGTGCTATGCCGATCATAATCGCCCTCTGGGCGGCCATATTGGGGTAAGCCATAATCCAGTTAGCTATAGTAGAAAGCCGCAGCCAATTCACAGGTATCCAGGAGGTTAAGTAGTCACCTATGGGAACCCGTCCCAGCATGACAAAGAAGGCGGCCACAAGGAGAAGGGCAGCCTCCTTATTACGGGCCCTGAAGGCGCGGAAAGAAGCAGAGGCCACAAAAAAGGCTAAAAGGGCAAAGACCGTGCTGCCTAGAGGGTAATAGACATTGTGAAAAAGATACATAAAGGGAGTGCCCTCCTCTAAGGGGGAGGCCTTGCCCCCAAAATTGAATGTGCCAATGCCTGCCATCACCAAGAAACTGAGGATGATAATCACCGAATAGCCCCATCCTCTCGATTTCCTGTAGACTTTGTTGCCATTTACCACTATCAGGTTTAATACACCCAAAATGATGGCAAAGGCAGCAACGATTTGAAACCAGGTTTGGAACAGGTCCTGGATCAGATTGAACGGGCGATGGGGGATGAAATAGGCGATGATAAATGCTATCCCAGTTATTCCTGTGATAATAAGGGGTATTTCCCTACGCATATTCCGACCCTTTCTTAATCCTAATTACCCAGAAAATTTTGGCCACAAAGCCTCTAAGTCACTAAGAAAATCAAACATAAAAACCTTTATTACTCAGATCACATTATAGTTTGCACATTGGTACTTCATTGGTCATTGCGAGGAGCGTAGCGACGAAGCAATCTCACAGTCTTAATCCCCCATTCAAAGGTTTGGATTGCTTCGCTGCGCTCGCAATGACATGTAATCTTTTAGTGTCTGTCCGGAAATACCCATATTTCTTGTCATTCCGGCAATCTTTAAGCCGGAATCTACTTAAAATCAGCAATGGATTCCCGCTAACGGCGTGCGGGAATGACGAATTCAGACAGACCCTATTTAGTGGCCCCAGTAGTATCTATTGAACTGAGTTTCACTGCTTAATCTGTAAACATTTGCTTGATCAATACTTTGGGTCTTGGTGTCTTTGTGGCAGACAAATTATTCAGGTTAAAGCTATTGGGTGGTGAAAAGTTGGGAAAATCCGGTGAATCCGAAGGTTTCCAGGACCACACCCAAAATGAGGATTACCAGAATAATTGCCTTGCCCAAATCCTGTCCCTTGATACTGCCCAGGGACCTGGGTTCCCGAGAGAGATAAGCAGAGGCGGCAAAAAGCTCCTCTCCTATCAGAGTGTAATCACAAGCGGTGATGAAAAACGGCAGTTGAGAGGGCATACCCGTCCCGGCGATCTGAATAGCCCCCACAGAAAAACCTGTCTCAGCTAAGATGAGGGATTCAGCATAGAAAGCTCCCTGATAAAAGATGGCTGCCGGCTTCTCCCTGAGCATCAACCCATCTACGCCGGCAGCATATCCGAATTGGTCATCTGTGAGATAATGAACGATCTCATCGTGGTAGGCATCTGGATGGCCAGTATCCAGGTAGGCCTCCTTGACCGTCTCCCTTCCGGTGACCATCACCACCGACCTACAGACGGGCACCTCCAATTCGGTCCCGTATTCAGCTGTAAGCCTGGCCACCTGCCCCAAAATGCTCAGCCCAGCTATGGTCTGAACATTGTCCAAGTCCATAATCCCAGGGATGAAAAATACCTTTCTCCCCATCTCCGTGGCCCGTCCCACGGCCTCATTTACGGCATCCAGTCCCGCTATCTTGCGGATATAGAGTTCCCCTCCAGCTTTAGCCTTATTGATGAAATAGATTATGCCCAGAGAGAGGATAATACCAGCAATCAGCATATTTAACCTCTTGAGGTTAAACCACTGAGCTTTGGAGCACACCGCCTGGCTGGGAGGGGCCTCGGAGGTATTTATTCCATCCGAGACGCTTACCTTGTAGTAGTAGTCAACTCCGTCTTTTGCGGTGGTATCAACATACCTTACCGCCCCGATGGCCAGTTCGGCAATCATCTCGTATGGGCCATCCCTCCTTTCTGCCCTTAGAATCTGGTAATTCTTCACATCCTTTGCTCCAGCGCCATCATCGGGGGATTTGGTCCAGGTGAGGGTAATTCTTTTCCCCGCATCGTTAGGGGTATCCACAGCCTGGAGATTGGTGGGGGGAAGAGGAGGGATGGTGTCTGCTACCTCTGGCCTATCCCCGGCGGGCGGTTGAATCTGAGCCGGGGCCTCATAGGTAAGAAATAGGGTTGAGAGGGCAAAAAATGATAGGAGAACGATGGTTGGCCATCTGAAGGAATTCTCCATCCTATACTATCCTTTCAATTAAGATTTTCCCAATTTGATTGAAAAGTTTGATCATCCAAGTCCAATTGGCCTGAAGGGCAACTCCCACAGCTAAGGAGTTCGAGTAGTAAATCCTATGGGGAGGTGAAACCTAAAGCAAATTCCCCTTTCCAAAATGTCTCCTAACGTTTCGAGCATATTGAAGTTCCCCAAAGAGGAATTTGAGCAGAGGGTCAGTCGTAGCCAGACACGTTCTGTTATTGAAGTGATGCCTTTCATATCCCTCACTTGAAAGGAGGTATATCAACAGGTAATCCAACTCTCATAAAGAATCTTGCAAAAGCTTGAGATAAATGTTCTCTGTAAGGTGGTAATAGACGTAGTCTTTTATCCCTCTTTTGGGCTAATTCTACAAGGAAATCAAAAGTAACACTATAAACACCGCGAAAATCAACCACTAAATACTCTGTTTCAAATCCATCTATTTAAAAGATGATAACCTGGCAAATACCCTCGTCTTAATGATTCTTTCATTTTTGGACTCTTATAAGATGGGTTCTTGTTTTCAAATTCATTTAACTTCCAGATTGGGCAAACAAGAACTGACTCAAGTTTCTTTTCGACAAGATCGCCAGATTGGCTCATAACTATTACATCATATTCGATTACCTCAACCTGTAATTTATGGTTCTTCTCCATTTTAGTTGATCAGATCTTTCGTAACTCATAAAGTAATTGGGAGTTGTATGACGAACTATTTCGCTTGCAATACCCGAAGATGCAAAATCTGTAGGTCGCTAAACAGGTGTTAATCAAACAATTAGCATTTGATGATTTTCACTAAATTCTCCGCTCTATGAATTTAAAAAACAATGATTTAGGTAACTTTAAAGATCAAAAGCTGGCCATTTTCAAATTCCACATTCTGGGCAACTATCTGTAAATAAATAATCTATGCCATCAACTAAAATGGAGATGAACCTAATTTATTTGATTTTAAAATAGCTGGCGGGATTATTAGAGGACATGAATTTATAATATCTCCTTGAAGAAGCTCATCACCATCAACCACTTCATACCATGGATAATCTTTCATAGCATGTATCTTAATCTATAACCGAAAATTCATTAGATTCAATTACCCTAGGTTCTCCCTTTTTAATACTTTTCACAAGAACTTGTATTTTATACTTCTTCTTTGGTGGTATCTTTACAATGAAATCGTGTTCTACCATTTCCATAGCAATATCTTCTTCAGAAATATATCCCGGGATAATTTTTTTGTCACTTCTTCGAGCGATGTTTCGCTTTCTATTTCAAAATCTGGCCAAACAGACGACCAATCAATTTTTAACAAGGGAATCAAGCTATAATAAAAGGGTTTCTTAAGCCGATCCTCCCGAATCCAAATAGATAATAAACTATCCCATATATCCGCATCTATTTCCTCCATACCTGTACTTGGACTGGATGGGTATTGAATCGGATAACCCGGGTATGTAATGACTTGTATTGTTTGTTCATGCATCATTCAAACCTCTCTAATAGTTCTCCTTCTATCATCCAAAAGAACCAATCATCTGTTAATATGTGTGCTTCAGCTCCCCAATCAATAATTTGATCTTTGTCTTTGGGTGCGTCATCCCCAACTAATTGAACTTGGGTTTCCCATATTAAAGTATCTACATCCCTTTTCTTCCCTCTTATAAATCTCAAATGCGCAGCTCCTTTAGGTTTTGTAGCAGGAAAAGAAAATCTCAAATCGAAACCCAAGGGCAAATTGTCAACTCCTGTCTCTTCAAAGAGTTTTTCGTACATGTCTATGTTTATGCAGCGAATTGTCCACATTGTTCAATGAAACTTTTGATAACCGAGCGATTTCTCTAAGGTGTACTTCTTTAAAAGGACTCTTCAAAAAAACTTCCAATATTTTTTTTCTTCTAACTGGTATCAACATGTCCCCATCCTCTGTTCTATTATATGGAACAACTGCCTTATATTATAGGACATCAAATGATGCCTTGTCAACATAATTTTATCCTATGACTTAAACGCAATTTCGCCTAACTTTTCCAGCATATATGACGTTGCGATCGAAGGGAACAATGTCCCGACCTGTCTGCCGTGCCAACGGCACAGGCAGGAGGGCCAGGGCATTAGCCCGTAGCGTATATGCTGTGTTATCTGACGTCTGGCGCCTTTAAAGGCACCTCTTTACCCGGCGCTTTTGAAATAACTTTAGGGTTCCGTTTCTTTTCATTATTCCGCAAGTTTTGAAAGAAGATGTGCAGGTCATAATTTGCTTGTTTTGCAAGCTCTTCACCTGCTTTGCGGACATCTTGAATAATTGGATCTTTCCACATGGCTTACACCTCCATTAACTCTTCTGGTGTACAAATAATTGGTGTATGAATACCAAGGGATTCATTTATCTTCATCAATTTCTTAATAGCTTCACCATTAGCAAGATGAGTACAATTCCAGGTTACAAGATAATCAATGTTATGTACACAGGCAACAGCAAGATGAGCAGCATCACGAAAAGATTTTTCTGGAATCTCCAATCTTTCCATATAAACTTGAGCCATTTCCTCAACCTTATCGTTTAATTCCAGATGAGGAATATCTTTTAGTTCTTCCAGTCTTTTTTTGGCTGCCTCTACGTCACCAAAATCAGCTTCTTCAACTACAACCTCAGAGATGAAAAAATTATATTGCCTTATAACTATAGGCCACCATTGTCGTGTAATCTCCTGATGAGCAAGAGCTATGATGTCTCGGTTGGGTTTAGAAGTATAATAGCTTACAACTGTTGTCTCAAGATATATTGATTCTTTCATTAAAACACCGCATTTGTACTATCTCTATGAAGCCGGATGTCAGATAACGGTATCGGGCTTTGCGACGTGCGAAGCATTTGGGCGAACGAAGCGAGCCGCAAACACGCTGTTAGATGCTGTGGGCTTCCTTTCGCCGTTCTGTCATCCCTACAACTCAGGTGGCGCTATGATTTCAATTGAGGGATAACCAGCCAGAGCATTCGCAAGATTAACAGCCTTACGCGTCCGTACTTTCACTAAATGTTTGAAATTCCAACTAACTATGAATCCAATGTGGTTAGGTGTCGTCACAGCTACATGCACAGCATCGTCTCGGTATCTTTCTGGGAAAATACCTTCGTCCATATATCTCTCAGCGAGTTCATCTGCAGCTTGAGTAACTTCCAACACGGGAAAATCTTTGACTTTTTCATGCATCTTTGTGCGTAGATAGTCCTGCGTCGCATCCAACTCCTCCAGAACAAGAGTTGAGATGAATACTTTGTGGATATTCAGACTTTGCCAAAACTCTTCAGTCATCCGCTTGCGTTCAGGTGCTCGTTGATCAAAGAATGCACTGATGACAGATGTATCAAGATATAGGCGTTTAGGAGGTATGCTTGTATTCACATTGCTTCCTGCTTGACTACCTCTCTCTTTTTCGCTCCAAACGAACGAATAGAGCGCATGAGATGTAGTTGATACATCATCTCATCATTAGGAAATTCTTCCCGAACGGAGCTTTTGAGCTGTTCATAATCGCTTTTTGCAATCTTGAATTGCTTGGCGAGTCGATCTGTATTAAATATCACTTGTTGCCTCATTCGATCTCCCTGCGCTTTAATGTGTATTTAAGCCAATAGCAGATAACGTTCCCAGCATAAAAGAAGTCATGAGCGTTAGCGAAGGATTTGGGTGAGTGCCTTTAGGCACGAACCTTTTATGCTGTGTTAGGCGAAGTAGCATTACTTCTGTATCTCTCTGAGCCATTTCCCCACGCCAATCTCTTTCATCCTGAAAAGGTTTTTCCTTGCCTTCTGATAGCCCGTTTTGTGAAATTCATCAAGCATCTGGCAAGGGAAATTTGAACATTCAATACATACATGAATATGATGTCTTTCAGCACACTTTCTTATTTTGCAGGTCTTGCCACCTTCCTGCCATTCAATACCCCATATTTTGGAAAAATCTCCCCAACAACCATCACAATGAACATAAGAGGTTTTGAGATTGTGAGCTTTGGCAATTTCTTCTTTGAGCTGAGGGTCGTTGTTTTTGAAGGCGAGGTATATATCACATTCACCACAATATAGACCACAGGCGCCAATAAATCTGTAATCAATTTCTTTCATCTTGATTCTATCTTTTCATTCCTTGCTATTTTGCCTAACTCGTTTATATCCGCAGTTAACTGCGGATATACCTCCAATATAGTGTTATATCCGAAGTAAACTTCGGATATACTTCACTATAGTTGCTCTTTCTCATATTTATTTTCAACTCCCATAGTCTCTAAATTATCTAAGGGACTAACGATGTTCCCAAAAGATTTTTTACTAACATGTGTATATATTTCTGTAGTTTTTGAATATAAGGTCTATGCAGCTTTCCAGTAGATGGATAGCAAATGAATGCCTTAAGCTATAGCCACTTAGTGTTTTTCTGACCCCTGAATTTTTGCGGGCAGACTCAAAGATTCGCTGAACAGTTCTGATTGTAATATGCTTTTCCTTCTTAGAGCCTGGGAATAAAGATCTGGAGGGTTTATGTTCTTTCCCATACCTACTCAAGATTTCCAGGGCAGCCTCGGAAAGCTGCTTTCGCCTGGACATCTGAAATGGCGTTGGAGGAAGCCAAATGTGGGAACTATTCATCTTCATAAGGCAAAGTCTTAAAATTTATGTCAAGTTTTGGGGGCAGAGAGAAAAGGGTGGACAATGAGCTTAGACCCAGGCCCCTTGGCTGCAGGTTTTTTCATTCTTAATTCTACATTCTTTACCCCGTTAAATAGTAGGTTCAACCAAGAAAATTAGAGGCGAAACAAAAATTGAAGAAGGACTTAACCTTTTGAAACCTACAAAAATTTAACGGGGTGAATTTTACATTCGAAGCTTCGCCCAGTTTATGCTGCCATAGCTCGACGGTTTGCTCGTCCCGGGCCGGGAAGGCGAAGCTTCGCTATTCTTTAGGCCTGTCCAAAAAAAATAAAGAAATCCTGTTATTTAAAATATAAAGTTAACATCAAAGATATAGAATTGTCAAGCAAAAAATAGACTTTTCTGCTTTCAAGGAAATATAGGAAAAAGATGAGTTTCCTCTGATTTTACTCCTCAATGGTCTCCACATTGGCTCGGGGGATAATGGCCTTCTTTCCATCCCCAAATTCCACCTCCAGAACCCGGGCCTTCGATTCTGTTTCCAACTTCTGCAGTTGAGGAGGAAGAGCGGAAACCTTGCCCAACCTGCCGAAGTAAGGTTCTCTAATCACCCTCACCGGGCTTCCCACCTTTAGTCCCATACCCTTCTCGGCCTCCGACTTAGCCTCTACACCCTTCCCATCCTTAATGGGAACAACCACCTCCGGTCTGATAACCCCAGCCCTTATCTGGGTAGCGCCGTTTATGCAGGTTAGTTTACCTTCCTTAGATTTTAAGAGCTCAAATGTCTTCTCGGCCATATTAATTTCCCCAAATCCCTCGGTGATGACCAAGGTTATCCCTAACTCCTCAGATCCAGTGATGGCGACCCCTAAGTCATAGCCCAGGAATTCCCTTAGATCCTTGTCGTTAAATCCACCGGCCACTACCCCTTTGGCGCCTACCGCAATAGCCTTCTTTAGGGCTTGATAGGTGACTAGATTGCCCCCCACCAGGATCTTTCCCTGGCAGTTTTTGTCTATCTCCTTCTCGGTAAGAACCTCACTGGGATTGCCGGAGAGGATGACCAGCTCCCCGTGGGTCTCTCCGCCAATGCCAAATATCCCCTGGATAAAGGTAGCCCAGGTCTGGACGAGGATTCCTTCCTGGGGATAGGTCTCCACCACTTCCCCATCCAGGTAGGCTTTAACCTCTACCGGAAGAGGTTCCCCCCTCAGGAGGACCTGGCCGGTGACATTGGATATGCTCTCCACCGTTCCTCCTACCGGGGCCTTTACCTGAGATTTAAAAAGGCCAAAGAAGCTCTTGCTGGAAGCGATCACCTCCCCCTTCTCCACCTCCTCCCCCTCTTTCTTCTTCATACATTCAGGAACATCTTCAGGGGGAAGGCCCAAGATATTGGCCACATTGATGGGGATAACATCGCCGGGGAGATGGGTGCGAGCCACCACCTTATCGGGCTCGACCTTATCCCCCTCCTTAACCACCACCTCCCCCTTAAGGGGAAGGATCCTCTTCTTCCTCACCAATTCCCTCTCGGTAACCTTCAGTCCAGGTGTATATGCGTGTGCCATCCTTCCTCCAATTATGGGAAATAATATGAAAAATTCATCGCCTGTCAAGCGATTTCTTTCCCATTTAGGTCGGATAACCATTTGTTTGGCCTTACACCCTCGCTCTTCACCTTTCTCCCGTGTCATCAGGGCTCCTGCCCTGACGAAGTCGGAGATGGGTAGATCTTTTGCCTCTCCGCTCTCCTCGGACTTAAGAGAGTCAAATTTATCCCCCGCGGCCGATAAATTGAGCCATTCCAGTGAACTCAATGCCCTTAAATCTGGATTCCGTAAACCGCTGATAAGCAAAGAGGGAAAATTTGAGGGCTAAGGCCTACCCTAAGTGAAGGAAAAAAGGCTTGCTTTTTGGCCTTGTCCGCGTTATCCTTGTAATGGCTTAATCATACCAATTCTGGGCCCATCCACATTGGGAAAGATAAGGGTTTCCATTTTTAGACAGAACTGACAGGATGATCGGAACAAACAGCCTCATCCATTAAACACCGAAAATCACTGAAACAACAAGAGTTCCCAAGGAAGAATGTGCGGTATAATTTTTTGGTAGCTTCGGTGTCATTCGGTGTTTTCTCGCATAATTTGAGATAAAAATCATGTAAATCCTGTCATCCTGTCAAAAAAGTCCCGCCGCTTACGGCTAAGCTCTTTCGGGGGAAAGAATGGAGAGAATGTTAGAGGCACAAGGGCAGTTGGAGATCATCAAGGGGGGCACGGTGGAGATCATCAGGGAGGAGGAGCTGCTGAAAAAGCTCGAGAAATCCCTCCAGGAGGGCAGGCCACTGCGGGTGAAACAAGGGTTTGACCCCAGCGCTCCCGACATCCACCTTGGCCACACCATAGGCCTAAGAAAGCTGAGGCAGTTTCAGGATTTGGGACATCAGGTGATCCTCATCGTGGGGGATTATACCGGGATGGTGGGGGACCCCAGCGGCCGTTCCCAGACCAGGCCCCAGCTCTCCCATGAGGAGGTTACCCTTAATGCACAGACCTATTTGGATCAGTTCTTCAAGGTTGTGGACAAGGGAAAGACCGAGGTCCATTACAATGGGGAGTGGTTCTCCCAGATGTCCTTTGAGGAGATAATGAAGTTGGGGGCCAAGTATACCGTAGCTCGGATATTGGAAAGGGATGACTTCTCCAACCGTTACGCTCAGGGGAACCCTATAAGCATCCATGAGCTCTTTTACCCCTTGATGCAAGGTTATGATTCGGTAGCCATCAGGGCTGATGTAGAGATCGGGGCTACCGAGCAGAAGTTTAACCTCTTAGTGGGCAGGGACCTACAGAAGGACTATGGTCAGGAGTCTCAGGTGACTATAACTCTGCCGGTTCTGGTGGGGCTGGATGGCAAGAGGAGGATGAGCAAAAGCCTGGGAAACTATGTAGGAGTAGCTGAGGAACCGGGAGAGATGTTTGGCAAGCTGATGTCCATCCCTGATGAGCTCATCTACCCTTACTTCGAACTGCTTCTTCCCCTTTCTCCCCAAGAGCTCACAGAGATAGGGGGTCAACTCAATGACCCCCAACGAAATCCTATGGAGCTCAAAAAACGGCTGGCTTCTGAGATCGTCTCCCTCTACCATAGCCAGGAGGCAGCCGGGGAGGCGGAGGCAAAATTTGAGAGGGTATTCCAGAGGAGGAGACTCCCGGAGGAGATCCCTATTTTCCAGCTTAAATGGGAGAAACCGAATATCTGGATAGTAAGGCTTCTTACGCTCACTGGCCTTCTCTCCAGCGGGGGCGAGGCCAAGAGGATGATCAGAAGTGGCGGAATATACCTTAACGGGGAGAGGATAGAGGATGTTGATCTAGAGGTCCCCTTAGGGGGGGAGATCATTCTCAGGGTGGGGAAGAGGAAGTTCCTGAAGGTGGTTAAGGGTTAGGGAATGGTGTGGCATTGAGGAGACAGAGCAAAAGTAGAGATGAATGAGTGGACAAAGAGATACTACGATGAAGCCTACCTAAGAAGGTGGGGGCTTAGCCTATCCGATGAGAAAGTGAAGGAACGCGCCACATTTATTCTGGAGTTACTTCAAATTGGCCAAGGTAATAGTCTGCTCGATGTTGGCTGCGGGCAAGGCCGGTATAGCTTAGCTTTTGCAAAAAAAGGCCTTAAAGTTACCGGACTTGATTTTTCTGGTGTTCTCCTTTCTGAGGCAAAATGGCTTGCAAATGAGATGGTGCTACCTGTAAATTGGGTTCTTGCCGATGTGAGAAGGATCCCTTTTCAGGGCAAGTTTGATGGGCTTACATCCCTGGATGCCTTTGGCTTTCTTGAAGATGACTACGAGAATCGAGGGACCATTCTGGAGATGGCAAAAACATTGAAACCGGAAGCCAGACTCGTGATTGCCGTCATAAATGGCACCAGAATCCTGAACAGTTTTCGAGGTCTTGAACAGGTGGATCGAAATGGATTAACCATCGAAATAAGGCGGAACCTTTTACCCAACCGCAAAGCGATGAGGGAAAAATTGCGCTTCACAGACGGAGATGGTGAACCCACATTTGAGAGGTATCAGAGGCTATACCCTGTTGAAGAATTGGTGGAGCTGGTGAGCAATGCCGGCCTTGACCTCAGAGGTATCTTTGGTAATTTCACCGGCGATTCATTCGTTCCGAACTCATCGGGAAAGATCGTATTGGTGGCAGAAAAGACCAGTGAATAAATGGCCCCGCTATTTCTTAAACATATTTGCTTAAGGAGTGAACCCACGTGCTCCCTCCAACGAACTGCGTTTATTTGCCACCCGTTATATGGAATGGTAACATTGAGTTTGAAGAGGTGAGGGATATTTTGAATAATGAGGGAGGTAAAAGGTGAATATAGAAGAGATTAAGAAGAAAATCCTGCCAGTTTTTAAGAAATATGATATAACAAGGGCTGGAATTTTCGGCTCAGTGGTAAGAGGGGAGGCAAGGGCAGATAGCGATGTGGATATTTTGGTGGAGATTGATGCCAGGATGAGTTTACTTGACTTCGTCGGTTTAAAATTGGAACTTGAAGAAGCCCTTGGCAAAAAGGTTGATTTGGGAGAATATTCGACAATTAAGCCAATAATCAAGGAACAAATACTGAGTGAAGAGGTGGTTATCTTATGAAAAGGAACATGAAACTCTATTTACAAGATATATGGGAAAGTGTCTTAGCAATAGAGGAATATACCCAGAACCTCTCAGAAGATGAATTTTATTCAAAGCGCCAAGCTCAAGATGCCGTTGTGAGAAGATTAGAAATAATTGGTGAGGCGGTGAAAAAATGTAGATGACGATTTTTTGGAGTAAAACTTGATAGAGTCTGGAACGCTATAAGAAAAGATTTGCCTCGCCTAAAGGAACAAATGCTTTCAATAATGGAGGAATAGAATAAGATGCCAGCTAAGAAATATGGTAAACCCGCAAGACCTTTTGAGATATGGAACATCGGTAACTACGAGACCGTTTACTGGCAGGAAAAACAGGATGAGTATCTTACCTTTATGCTCAAACTCTATCAATCTCAACCTTTAAGAGGTTTTAGGTATTTGCATGGAAGAAAAGGAGAAAAAGCAATCCATATAGGCCCTTTGAATGCTCCCATTACAGTGGAAGAGGTTGAGAAGGTGGTAATCGAATGTAGAGCCAACAACTTCGACAAAGCAGATGTCTTAGGTTGGGAATGGAGTTATGAGGTGAATGAACTTGCCAAAGTATTGGCCAGAAAGAATGGGGTTGATTTGAGACTTGTTCAAATTCCTTCTGTGAATGAGATTAAGTCTGCACTTATTGGTTTTGATTTGAAGTTGTTTAAAATTCCTGATCAAGTTGTAGAAAAAGCCCTCTTGCCTTATGTGAGGTTTGCAGAAGTTTCCTATTTGGAGATTGAAACAAAGATTAAAAGCAACGAAGTAACCTTCAAGATCACTGATTTCCAAATACCCCCAACGGCAGAACTTGCTGAGATTTCCAGCAAAGTAAAGGATTCGCGGGAACTCATTGATTACTGGGCAATAGATTGGAATTACAAGGAGGACACATTCCACAACCAATGGCAAAGTTTCAGGACAAAGAAGAATCCAAAAGTGGAATATGAGGCAAAACATAAGTAGATAGTAGCGAGAATATAGTAGGGAACAATCAGGAGCAAGGAAAGAGGGAAAGGCAAATAATGGTGAAAGTTGTGGATGTTTTTGGAAATGATACGAATAAGGTTTTAAAGGTAAATCTATGAATAAAGCTATAGGTGTATCAACTTATCCTGATTTAGTTGATAGAATTGCTAAAGTTCTTGTTGAGGCAAGAAATAATGTGGTCAGGCAGATAAATCGGACCCAAGTTTTAGCATACTGGGAGATTGGTCGTGAGATTGTAGAGTTTGAACAGAAGGGTAAGGTGCGAGCAGCTTATGGCGAAAATTTACTTAAGAAACTTTCGGCAGACATGACTGCCAGATTTGGGAGGGGTTTTTCAGAAAGAAATTTGAGGAATATGAGGGCATTCTATCTCAACTTTCCAATTTGGCAGACACTGTCTGCCAAATCTGTGGAAGAGGGAAAAAGCCAGACGCTGTCTACCAAATTTGAACCAATCTTATCGTGGTCTCATTACTGTGAACTTCTAAAAGTAGAAGAGCCCCTTGCTCGTTCTTTTTATGAGAAAGAAGCAGTTCAGAATAACTGGTCTGTGAGAGAATTGAAGAGACAAATTAACTCAATGCTTTTTGAACGGTTGGCTCTGAGTAAGGATACTGAAACCCTAATGAGAATGGCAAAGAGAGGACAGATAATAGAAAGGCCAGAGGATGCTATCAAAGACCCTTACATTCTGGAATTTCTTAATCTCAAAGAAGAAGCGTCTTACACTGAGACTCAATTTGAAGAGGCAATTGTTGATAAGTTACAGTCTTTCCTCCTCGAGATGGGCAAGGGATTTAGCTTTGTTGCTCGTCAGAAAAGAATAACAATTACCAACCGCCATTATTACATTGATTTAGTTTTCTATAACCGTATCCTGAAGTGCTTTGTTTTAATAGACCTGAAAACCGGTGAACTTGACCATTCTGATATAGGGCAGATGAATTTTTATCTTAACTATTTTAAGGAGAATGAAAAAACGGAGGGAGAAAATGACCCCATTGGTCTTATCCTCTGTGCCAGGAAGGACGAGATTTTTGCGAAGTATGTCTTAGGAGGGCTAAGCAACAAGATATTTGCTTCAAAATACAAATTAGCATTGCCCTCTGAGCGAGAGTTAAAACTGAAACTAAAGTCCATGCCTTTATCATTAGAAACTCACAAAAAATGAGTTTAAACCCGTTGTTCACCTGAAAGGTGAAAGCCTATATTCTTGAAGGTTCTTATATGATCTGTGAAAATCTGCGTTCACCCCGTGAAATAATTTAGAAATAGGCATCATTGTATTCTTAAGATGGTTTTTATTTAACGGGGTTCACCCCGCGAAATACGAAAGTATACTTAACGGGGTTCACCCGCGGTTTATGCAATTTGGGGATTATTACATAGGAGGAACGATGAAGGCAACCATAACCTTTAATAACGTCCCTTTCGACCATAGGCTTCAGCCCGATTGGGGGTTTTCGGCCTATATCGAGGGGTTCCCCCAGAAGATACTCTTCGACACAGGGGCAGATGGGGATATTCTCCTCTCCAATATGAAGGCTTTGGGCATAGATCCCAAATCTGTCGATTTCCTCTTTTTCTCCCACTCCCATTGGGATCACACGGGGGGAGCAGGGGCTTTCTTAAGGGAGAACCCAGATATAACCATATACATCCTGTCATCCTTTGCCTCTATGTTCGAGGATTACAGAGAAGTTGTCTCCGACCAACCTCAGAAGTTAACCGAGGGGGTTCTTTCCACTGGCAAGATGGGGACAACCATAGAGGAGCAGTCCCTTCTGGTGAATACGGCCAAGGGCTGGGTTATCTTTACGGGATGTTCCCATTCCAATGTGGCCAATATCGTGACCAGGGCAAAGGAGGTAACCAAAGGGGAGATCTATCTGGTGATTGGCGGTTTTCACTTGGGCGGATATGAGGAATCGTTTATCAAGGGCGTAATCAGAAGATTTAGGGAGGCGGGGGTAAAGAAGGTGGCGCCATCCCATTGCACGGGGGAGCCAGCCTTCAGGCTCTTTCGGGAGGAGTATAGGGAGGATTATATGTTGACCGGAGTAGGGAGCGTTATCGAGATATGAAGATTGAGATCCCCTTCTCGGATTATAACATTAGCTCGCCTTCACTCCCCGTCTACCTCATATCCACGGTGGATAAGAAGGGGGTAAGGAATATCGCCCCCTATGGTATGGTGATGCCCGTCTCCTACCACCCCCTGATCTTTGCCATAGGCACTGATAAGGCCCGGGATACTTATAGGAACATAAAGGAGACCGAGGAATTTGTCCTTAACCTCGCCTCCGGTGAGTTGATTGACAAGCTGAGGATTACCGCGATCAGGTTCCCCCCTCAGATAGACGAATTCGCCAAGGCCCGGCTCACCCCCCTTCCCTCCTTAAAGGTAAATCCACCATCGATCAAGGAATGCAGCGCCCATATTGAGTGTAAGCTTAAGGAGATGCTTGAGGTCAGCGAGGAGAGGGTGATAATCGTCGGAGTTCCGCTCTGCATCAGGGTGGCCAGTGGACTGTATATAAAAAACTTACCGAGACAGAAGGGACTTCTCAATCCCATCTTCTATGTGGGGGGTTCTTACGTCTCCTTAGGGAGGTATGTGGGGGGAAGAGCCCAATTGATCGAGGAGGAGTGAGGTGGACAAGACCTACATCTTGGAGATATGGCTGGAGAGGGGGGAAACGATCCGCATAGGCAAGTTGGGGAGGTTTCGCTTTCCCCAGGGCTGTTATCTCTATGTCGGTTCTGCTAAGAAAAATTTAAGGCAAAGGATCGAAAGGCATTTGAGGGAGAAAAAGAGGAGGTTCTGGCATATAGATTACCTCCTTCTCTATGGCAGCATAAATGATGTCTGGACCGGAGAGGCCGAGGAGGAGGATGTGGCCGAGAACTTAGAGCAAAGGTTAAAGATACCTGTGCAGGGGTTTGGTTCCTCGGATACCAAGAGAAATAAGGCACACCTCTTTAGCGGGGAGGCCGATGAGAGCTTCTTAGCATCACTTGGATTTAAGAGGTGGAGATGAGGGACTATAGATTTTGCCCCCTCTGTGGAACCCCCCTCCAAAGCGGCGAGATCGATGGGAAGAGGAGGGGATATTGCCCACAGTGTGGGTTTATAGCCTACAAAAACCCCCTCCCCTCCGTGGGGGCCATTGGCATAATGGATGGAAAGATCCTCTTAGTGAAAAGGGGAAGGGAACCAGGCAAGGGGAGTTGGGCACCACCCTCCGGCTTTGTGGAGGCGGGGGAGACACCTGAGGAGGCCTGTCTGCGGGAGTTAAAGGAGGAGACAGGGATGGAGGGGATGATCAAACGGCTTCTTGGGGTCTACTTAGAGAGGACGAGGGTATATGGTGAAGTCCTGGTCATTGTCTACCTGGTAGAGATAACCGGAGGGGAATTGCAACCGGGCGATGATGCCGATGATACAAGGTTTTTCAACAAAGACGAGCAACCAGAACTCCATTTTGGCTGTTTCCGGAAGGCGCTGGAAAAGGCCTTTTGAAAAATAGGGGCAGGCGAAAGCAGATTTTTATTATGTATCACAATTTGGCAAGATATTGTTTCGGAGCAGAGTTTCCCATAAGTAACCTCATAGTTCGTAAAGTAGGCGGAGAGAATGCTAAAAAAGCACATCGCGCGACCTTTATGCCTTCTTTGAATTCTTTGCAGCTTTGCTGCCCTGGGTTGGCTGGCCTGGATTATCCATAATTGATAACGAATTGGCATATCTTTATCCGATTTAAAGCTTTACGTATTTGCTTTGTAGGGACAGACAGGAACCTGTCCCGACATGGAGTAAGCAGGTCGGGATGTCCCTCCGTTCTCCTCGGACTCCGATAGTTCGGGGTCCCTACAACTGACTTTCTTTGAAAGGAGCGGAAATGTTTTTTCTATATCTATTTGTAGCTCTTGCCCTTAGCTCACCTTCCTCCTTCACCATTCTCTACAACAATGTCCCCTGGGATGCGGGAGGAGGGTAGTCATAGAGTAAGAGGTGAAACCTTTAGCTTGTTCTTAGTTAACCCACAATCAAGAAAGGATTGAGGAGGTGATCAGATGAGGAAGTTAAGGATTGCCCTCGGCTCAAAGGAGGGAACAAACATCTCCCCCACTCACTTAGGTATGGCAGAAATCTTCTATATCTATGAGCTTTGGGAAAACGGCAATTACAGACTGATTGAAAAGCGGGTGAACAGATCCCCTCAGGAGAGGAAGCATGCAGATCCTGTAAAGAGAAAGGCAATTACGGAGACACTCCAGGACTGTGACCTCTTCGTAGGGAGAAGGATGAGCCCAAATTTCACTGAGATCCGGGACAACACCAAATTCCAACCTGTGGTGACGGAGATAGAGCCCATAGCAGACTTTATGAATGAATTGACTAATTTCTTCCCTCATCTCTTTGACCTGGTGGAAAGAAGGAGAGGGGGCGAAAGACCGCAGGAGATCCCGCAGATAAACAAGCCCTTGACCCTCAGCCATATCTATGGGCCCGTCCCCTCCCGCAGGCTGGGTTTCTCCTTGGGAATTGATCTTATTCCTTACAAAGCCTGTAGCTTCGACTGCGTATATTGTCAACTGGGAAGGACAACTGATAAGACAGTGGAGAGGAAGGAATGGGTCCCCCCGGGAGAGGTCCTCTCCCAGATAAAGGAGGCCCTGGCCACCAAGGGGAGGATAGACTACCTCACCTTCTCCGGTTCAGGAGAGCCTACCCTCCATTCAAGGATTGGCTGGCTGATCGAGGAGGCAAAGAAGTTCACTGATATTCCCGTGGCCGTGCTCACTAATGGCTCTCTCCTCTTCAAGGAGGATCTCCGGGAGGAACTTCTGGCCGCCGATCTGGTGGTCCCTTCCCTGGATGCAGCCACCCAGGAAACGCTGGAGAGGGTAAACAGGCCTCATCCCTCCTTAAATATGGGGAAGATAACTCAAGGACTTTTGCAGTTCAGCAGGGAATTTAAGGGAAGGATATGGCTGGAGATAATGCTGGTCAAGGGGATAAATGATACCCAGGAAGAGATTGAAAAGATGGTAAAGATAGTGGAGGAAATGCAGCCACATAAGGTCCACCTGAACACTGTGGTCAGACCACCCAGTGAGGATTATGCCCACCCCCTCACTACCCCTGAGTTAGAGAGGATAAGGGCTTTCTTTGATCAGAGATGTGAGATCATCGCTGGGTTTAAGGGAAAGAGGGAAGAGGCCTATGTTCAGGATATAGAGGGGGATATCTTAGAGTTAGTTCATAGAAGGCCGGTTACCCTCACCGACATATCCCATTCCTTGGGCCTGCACGAGAATGAGGTAATAAAATATCTCCAGGTCTTGGAGGAGAAGGGGAAGGTGAGGATGCGCAGCTTTGAGGGAGCAAGATATTATGAGCCGGAGGTAGGATAATGGGGATAAAGGAGAATGTGCGGGCGATACTCTCCCAGTTGCCTCCAGGGGTTACCCTGGTGGCGGCAGCAAAGAAAAGGAGCCCAGAGGAAATCCGGGAGGCTGTCGAGGCTGGGATTGAGATCGTGGGAGAAAACTATGCCCAGGAGGCGGAAGCCAAATATCAAGTGATTGGGGATAGAGTAAAGTGGCATTTCATCGGTCGTCCTCAAAGAAACAAGATCAGAAAGTTGGTGCGGTTTATTGATATGATAGAGACGGTTGACTCCCTGGAGATCGCCGCAGAGATCGAGAAAAGATGTGCTCCTCTAAAAAAGGTTATGCCGGTTTTAGTGGAGATAAACAGCGGCAGGGAGCCCCAGAAGGCGGGTGTTCTGCCAGAGGAGGCAGAAGATCTTATTAAGGATATTTCAAAATATCCCCATTTAAAAGTTATGGGGCTAATGACTATGGGGCCGATGTTTGGGGACCCGGAGGATTCCCGGCCCTATTTTGTGGAGACCAAAAAGGTCTTTGAAAGGATAAAATCCCTGCAGATCCCCGGGGTAGAGACCAGATACCTCTCAATGGGGATGACCAACTCCTATAAGGTGGCCATAGAGGAGGGGGCAAACATCGTCAGGATTGGAACCAAGATCTTCGGAAGCAGAGGATAGATAGAGAAGCTTCGCTGGTATTGAATAGGGACCCTTCTCATAATTTTTCAGGCTTTTCCCCGCGGTATACCAAGTGGCTGCGCCATCAATTCCTTTTCAAATATTCTCCTAAATCCCTCTCCCCCTTAGAGAGAGACCTCCAAGGAATACGTGTGGCTGGTTGTTTCCCCATCGAGTAGGTAAGGATAATCTATCCCAATATCTCCGGTAATCCTCTGTATAGGGGAACAGCCTATTAAAGGCTACAGGATTTGTAGATTAAAAATGGGAAGTGTCCCTATTTTTTAGGCCATAATTTTTCTAATTCCAATCGTTTCTGGCCAATGTCAATAGCCTGTTTTTCAAGATAGGCCTTAATCTGTTCCCATTTAACCGGCCTAATCATACGTGGCATGGGGTCAGACTCGGCATCGTCGAAATAAGCGAGTGCTCGGACAGCAAAGATGGGGAAAGCCGCGTTGTAGGGATATTTGATTGCAGAAATTTCGAATAGATGCGTAAGGGTTGTCTGTTGCAGGATAAAATACAAATCAATATAATCCTTGCGGTTACCTCTGGAAAGTATCGCTGCTAACTTCATTGCCCCAATCTCCTCAACAGTAGCAACTTGAATGCCGCCGATCGAAATCGGAGGTTTCGTGAGAGGATGCCGATCCAATCGAAAAAAACTTACACCCACTCCTCGCCAATGTGCCACAAAAGTTCCATCTTTATCCCAGGTCACCATTAGTGAAGGATCATTCATTAAGATATTCAAGATTGCTTTGCGTTGTTCTTGATCTACAGCCTCAGGTAAATCGCCAAAAAAATCCAAATCGACTGAGAAACGATGACCGATTTGCAATGCAAGACCTGTTCCTCCGGCTAAATAGAATTCTGATATAAACGGTAATCTGGCGACAGCCTTATATAGTTTTTCTGTTTCGCGGGTCAATACTTCCCAGTGAGGTTGCATGATTAAGGTCTCCATACATCATTGCGAATCTCTGGCCAGGGTGAATGACGGAAGTTTTTGATACGCAAGAGCTTACACCAGTAATTGAAGGATATTTTTGAAAGTCGTCGATGGCCAAATCGACGTAGATAGTCACTAATTCGCTGCACACCATAATTGTGAAACAACCAGTGCAGTTCTTCCCATGTGCCCATCTCCAGGGTACGTTCGATAATTGTATCGGCATGCAGATTAATATCTATACTTTCAAATGCGTACTCCTGAAAAAGTCGAGCTAAAGAACTTGGTATGGTCGTCGTTGTTTGAGTCGATAATTGCATAATCAGTCCTATCTTAGGGATGTTATCAATAGTATTTTTTAGAAATGTAATAATTATAAATGTAAAGGTCAAGGTAAAATTGAATTACATTTGGTACTGGCATTGATGATGGTGTCCACATCATGCATCGCTGGCAGCATGAAGGAAGAGGGAAAATCAAAACCATATTTTCCAGCACAGGGAAAGCCATTCTGCTCACTTCGCTCACTACCATGCTGGCTTTTGGCTCGATGGTCTTTTCCGTATTCCCAGCTTGGGCATGGTTTGGTGAGTCTCTCTTTATAGGCGTGGGAGCCTGCTTTTTAACAACTGTAATTATTTTACCTGGATTTCTTGGGATAATTGAGAAGAGAAAAAAAGATAAGGAGGATTATGACCTGAATTATTCATAAACTAATAGCGGATTGAGGTAATCTCCGAGATCAGTTGGATTCTGTATTATCGTGTAGGGACAGACCTTCAGGTCTGTCCGCTCCCTCGGACAAGTCTAAAGACTTGTCCCTTGTATATTAAAGCCTAGAGCCCGAAACTGCAGAAGGTAGGCTTATCATCATTGATTTTTAAGTTTTCTGTTCTTTGAGATACTGGTTACCCTCGGGAGAATAGGGTTGATAAAGGGGGG
>Ga0307434_1000184_pt1 | contig 54630 bp, 51 predicted proteins | sample SalMarWE160220MG_FD_202156 | JGI IMG/M metagenome (GOLD analysis project Ga0307434, IMG submission 202156) | Salt marsh sediment microbial communities from the Plum Island Ecosystem LTER, Massachusetts, United States - WE1603-220 | ecosystem: Environmental > Aquatic > Marine > Intertidal zone >... | reverse complement strand
TCGAATGGGTTGTCAAAACTAAACGCTCTCAAAATTCGTCATCCGAGTGGGGCAATTTATGAATTCGCACTCAACTAGGTATCACTTAATTCCCTTCATTCTGGTAATAGCCGATACTAATGTAATAGTAACGTTTAACTGTGGAGGTTCATTTTGGGTCCAAACGTTTCTCCCCCCTTCAGCATAAATAAAGCCACTTTCTTTTTCCATGTTTTTGATTGTAAATCCTATGTCTCTTATTGCTTTAATAGAAGCATTCCACACTTCATCAAAAGAGTGATCCTGATAGAAGGTTGATTGCTCCTTTCTAACCTGCATTGAACCCGCACAAGATAATAGAAATAGAGTAACAGTTCCTAAGACCAGAAAATTCGTTTTCATCTAGACCTCCCTTTATAATGTTCCACTTGAGAGATTTCTTCTCTCAACTGCTGCAGTTCGTGCGGTCCGCTATATGCGTTTGCTAGCTCCCATGTCCCGCACGAAACATCTTGGCAAATTCACTATCAGTAATTTCTTCGCCTCCATATTCGATGTCTTCGTAGACAACACGACTGCCATCATACCGAGTCTTGTGTAGGGGACCTAACAACGTTGAGTTAGGAAGGTAAACTTCTTTTATAAAAGGGTTGCTCTCGAACTCTTTCTTAATGAAACCAATCTCCCTGGTGTCTGGAATGAACCAGGGCTGTCCACCGAAAGAGCTGAATTGCTTGGCAATAATCTTTGAGAGGATGCGTATGGCTTCGAGTGCTAATTCTCTGTCATTCTGCTCTGTCTCAGGATTGAAATGAATAGCTTTATTGCGCAACTCTTTGAGCTTACGATATAGGCAGATGACCTCCGGCAGTAAAACATCCCAAGATTCGAGCGTGTCAATAGCGAGTTCCCAATTGACGAACGAATCTTTGCGATATACCTTCTTGTATTCTTTGGTGTTGCGGTAATATTCTCGAAGTCGTATAATAAGGTGATTGAGAATCCTCTCGCCTAAAGCGCATACCCCAGTGAGTGCGGGATAGTACGAGCCGACAATGAAAGAGGATCGAACTTGCGGAAAAAACTTGTTGTGAAATGCTACTACCGAAAAGGGAACAACACCGAGGTCTACGAAATTACGGAGCTTTTGTTCAGCCGTAACGACGCCAAACTCCTGGAGAATTGACTGCCTGATATTCCGCTTGGTGAAGCGCCAGTGCTCCTTAACTTGCTCCTTCCAGTCATCGCGGATTTTAATCCCCAGGACATTGGCTCTTGTATCAAATTCAAACTTTGTAACGCGGTAACGTTTCACTGATTCTAAAACCTATGGCGACCAATTATATTTGAGTACCAGGGATTCCACTTTTGGGTCTTCAAAATAAACATTGAAAATGCTTAAAGATAGGAAATATCGCAATTTTGCAATGAGATAGAAAATAATTTGCATTTTCAATATTTAATTTCTTTTTTGAAAAACGGAATCCCTGAGTACCTAAAAATCGTGTTCTTTCACAACTATACTTAAACCCAAACATCACAGAAAACCAGCTTTCTCCCCTTGTATTTTTTCTTTCAAATCTCGGCAATAGCTGGAGAGGTTTCCATTCTCTTAAAGATCTCCTCTCTCTTCTCTTAGTGATCTTAGCATAGATGGCCGTGCTCTGGATATTCTTATGTCCTAAGTGATCGGCCATATACTCCAAGTGTTGTCCACCCTCAAGGAGATGTGTGGCAATAGAATGCCTCAAGCAGTGAACACTAAACTTCTCACCCAGCTTTGCCTTCTTGCCGGTCGGTGACTGTTAGAAGAAATAGCGAAATCCGAGGGCAGCACTGAGCGAAAAGTCAGAACCAGGAATCAAATCCATTATTGGTGCGAATTCCAAGAATAAATCGAAGGGTGCGGTGGCAAAGATGTACTCTATACCAAGAACTCCACGCACACCAAATCTTGATTTATTCTTTGTGGAATGAACTATATGCCCTGATTTGTTCTCAAAACGAATTCGAGCGCCAATTCCGTAGTAGATGGGAAGCTTACCTTCTTCGATGTCTATAATTTCGTAATTGTGCCATAGATAATCCCCATGCAAATGCAGATGATCGGTGTCCACAAACGACCAGGCAATGGCTCCGTCGACAGCCGATCTTCTGCTCAGCCAAAGTTTAGCGCTCACCCCGGTTGGCTCCCCAAGAATTATGCCTAAGCCAAAGTCGTTATCTTGAGCTAACACCATACTTGGAATACAACACAAAAGAAGAAGTGTTATCGTTAAGGGTTTAAGCATATAAGTTCCCTTCAATTCTCGCCGAATAGGTAGCTCCTGTAATTGGAGGATATGATTTTAATCCTTTTGTGTCAAGGGATTTTGTGAATTCGGTAGCTAAAACCAACGGCTAATTGCAGATTAGGGCATTTTTGTGTGGGGCTGTTGGACTCAAATTATCGCTTCTATCCGTTCCACTCCTGACAGTAAATCATTGGCAATTTTGTGTGACGTCTCCGGGGTCGCCGAAGGCAATTTGAAGGAAGCGTAGCGAAGTCGGCAACCCCGGTGTTAGGCAATGCGTGGCATCTTCCCTTCAGCTTACTCGTGTTTACCTCCCTGGAAAAGCCCAACGACGCTGCCGTCTGGATCCGTAAGATGGGCGAACCAGCCAACAGTGGGGATCTCCGTCTTGGGGACGGCAACCCCACCCCCAAGCTCCTTCGCGCGCTCAAGGTAAGGTTCGATCTCATCCACCTCTATGTAAACATAGGGGGACTCGCCAGGATGGACTTTATCCACCTTCATAATACCTCCACCTGGCCCCTCAGGAGTCTCAAAGGAAAAATAATCCTCTCCAAAGGACTGAAACTTCCAGCCAAACATGCCGGAAAAAAAGGCCTTCGTCCGCTTTAAGTCCGTCGAAGACCATTCAATGTGACAGATTGCGTGCTTTGCCATCTTTTTCACCTCCTTTACATCACCAAAACATGGTATAAATTTGGGGTGGGCACAAACGCTCCAATATAGCGAAAAAATTAAGGTAGTCAAGTGATAAAACCCTGAGGCCCAGATGATGACTTCATACAGTGAACCCCGAAATGTAGCTTTGGCTTGAAAAAGGCAAGAGTGGACCAAGGAGAGGATCGAAAAACCTGTCCAATAAGAGGGTGGACGTCCTGAGATTGGCCAATGTCAGATCAATTCTTACTTGCTTCCCTTTCAAATTATGCTAAATTGTATGACGTGATTGTCACCGAAGATCCCATAGAAATCATCGATGTAAAAGATGGCCAGGTCAAGGTAAGGGCCATCCGTTTGATGATGTGTGCCCATTGCCATCTGCAGATTCTCCCCTCTGAGCTGCAGCCATTAGAGGTTTGGGTGGATGATCGGACAGGTGCGCAGCCCAACGAACTTGTCCAATTGGGGATGTCCTCCCGCCATTTCCTCCTCACTGTGGCCTTGGTCTTCGGCCTACCCTTGCTTGGCCTCTGGGGAGGGACCCTTTCCGCCTTCATCCCTTACCCCCACTTTCCCCATTCCCTGGTTCCCCTTCTCGGGGAGATCTGTTTGGCCTCGCTGGTTTGGGCCTATCCCTGTTTGGTTTGCGAAGATTTGACCGTTATGCCCTGAGCAAACCAGGTTTCCTGCCCAGCGTGATCAAACGGGTGAGGGTGAAACCACAACTCCTGGCCCTAAAAAAGCAAGAAATACCTGGAGGTTTGAACTATGTTACAGATTGAAGATGTCTCGCTAAGCCTCAATGGAGAGCCCATTCTTAAGGAGGTCAACCTCAAAATATCGCGGGGGGAGATCCACGCCATCTTAGGGGTCAATGGAACGGGAAAGTCCACCTTGGCCTATGTGCTTATGGGGCTAAATGGTTATCGCCCTACCTCCGGTCGGATCATCCTTGAGGGCAAAGATATTACCGATTTCCCCATCTCCCAAAGGGCGAAGTTAGGGATAACTATGGCCTGGCAAGAACCCGCCCGCTTTGAAGGGCTTACCGTGCGGGAATACCTACACCTAAGTCAAGGGGACGCAAAGAGCACCCTCTCCCCCACCACCTGTTTGGAGAGAGTGGGATTGGACCCCTCCCTCTACCTAAGTCGCCCGGTGGACCAGAGTCTCAGTGGGGGAGAGAGAAAGAAGGTGGAACTGGCCTCTGTGCTCGCTATGAAACCAAAATTGGCCATCCTTGATGAGCCGGATTCCGGAATTGATGCTCCCTCTCTCAACCAAGTAATAGAGGTTATCCGGATTCTCAGCAAAGAGAGAAGCTCTGTTATCCTGATCACCCATCAAGAAAGGGTGGCGCGCATTGCGGATCGGGCAACCTGTCTCTGTGCGGGAAAGGTCCTGCGAACCGGCAGCTCAGAGGAGATGGCCAGATTTTTTAGCATTCACTGCGAGACCTGTTCCCACATCAACGAACCAGAGGAGGAATTGATAAAAAATGTTTGATTACAGCAAGGAGTTTGAGGCCATCGCCAAGGCCTATGCCCAGAGCGGCGGTGACGCCACTGCCCTCATCGACAAAAATTTCGCCAGTTTAGTGGTTAGCGGAAACAAAGTCTTAGCTTCCAACTCCATTCCTGGGGTGAGGATCGAAAGTGAGGAAACGGAAACCGGTGTGCGGGCCCGGGTGATCGTGGAGCCGGGAACCCAGGTGGCCTTTCCCGTGCACCTCTGCTTCGGCGTAATCCCCCAGGAGGGACTGCAAGAGATTAGCTCAGAATTTGAAATTGGAGAGGGGGCAAAGATAAATTTCTTGGCCCACTGCTCCTTCCCCAATGCCCTCCAGGTGAGGCATCTTATGGAGGCAACCATGCATATAGGTCAGGGGGCGGAGCTGACCTATTCGGAGACCCACTTCCACGGTCCGGAGGGAGGGATAGTAGTTGTCCCCAAAACAGCGGTGAAGATTGAGGAACGAGGCATCTTCAACAACCAGTTTAAATTGGTGACCGGCAGGGTAGGAATCCTGGATTTGGATTTAAAGGCGGAACTGGAGGAAAAAGCAGTCTGCGATCTGGAAACAAAGGTCTATGGAAAAGGGGAAGACAAAATCAAGGTGAAGGAGTCCGTCTACCTGAACGGTCCCTGGTCACGCGGCTTGGTGAAGAGCAGGATAGTCGTCTCCGAACGGGCACAAAGCGAGGTCTTAGGTGAAGCCATTGGTAATGGCCCCCATACGCGGGGGCATGTGGACTGTTTAGAGATAATCCAGGGCAATGAAGCCCAGGCCCGGGCAGTGCCCCTGTTGCAGGTAGTAAATTCCACGGCTAAGCTTACCCATGAAGCAGCCATCGGCAGCGTGGACAAAAAACAGGTGCAGACCTTGATGGCCAGGGGACTGAGCGAAAGCCAGGCGGTGGAAACCGTGGTCAGAGGATTGCTCAAATAGGATGGAAAATTGAGGTTCGCCAGCCCTCCGGTATCCCATCTGATGGCCAAACCGCCTCCCGCGATGCTACCGCACCTTAGTGCAGGCCCTCCTGAACCAGAAGGGGACGAAAAGATCCTTACCCCAAATCTATCCCCTTTCAGATTCTAAGGTCCAAGAGGTCAGCAAACTTGTCAGATTGGGTTGCCAAAAAATGGGGGGTGTCCCTATTTTCCATCTGGGGGGAAGATTTCGGCTTGACCTCAACAACTTTTTTAATTACATTTCCGAAAATGGACTAAACTGTCCGCATAGGGAAATATGATGCTGTGGCCAATCCTCAAGGAAAAAGCAGTTAAGGAAGGACTCCCCATCAACACCGTTGTGGTTGAGGTACTGCATCTGGCAAGTTTAGATGCCCTCTTTGCCCTTCCGGAGAGCGAAGCAATGTCCTTACAAGGGGGCACTGGCATTCATCTGCTCTATGGAGGATATCGCTATTCAGAGGATTTGGACTTCGCAGGCAAAGAGCTTGACCGCTCTCTGGCAGAACGGTTAGTGGCCCGTTCAAAATCACGCATTGAGAAGATCACCATCCAATTGTTGGGTCAGGGGCGGGGTGACTGGCGGATTCCGCCTGATACAACCAAAGGTAAGATTTGTGCATTTTGGTTTCGCTTCCAACCCAAAGGTCAGCAGCAAATTTTCCGAGTAAAGATGGAGTTTGCCCACTATCCAACTTATGAATCCCAGGCATTGGCGGTGCGTTCCGATCTGGACTTGCTGGGGCGGCATCCTCTGATAAATGGCCTCTCAGCGAAGGAACTCTTGGCTGAGAAGGTTGCTGCTGTAGCCGGGCGTCCCTACATCAAGGGGCGAGATCTCTTTGACCTGTGGTACCTTTCGGAGGTTCTGGACACCCCAGTAGAATTACCTTTGGTGGAGAAGAAGTTCCGCGATTATCAGGTAGTTGGATCGCATTCCAGGTGGAAACGAAAGTTAACTGCTTACGGAACTGAGCCCCTGACCGCTGAGATGCAAAGATACCTTCCCAAAAAGTATCGCCGCCTCTTAAAGGGAAAGGGCTATGATGCTATTAGGCAAGCGGCAATGCGGGTTATGATACAGGCAATCAATGCCCTCTCATCGCAGGAGGAGGGGTAATGAAAGAGGTTTGGACACAAGTCAGGTGGGTAGATCTCCTCCGGCAAGGAAAGTCCACCTACAGCTTCTCTGAGCTACTAAGAATCTCTCAGCTCTCCGCCTCTTCTCTACATCGTGCCCTCCACCGTCTTAAAGGGAAGGGGATTCTCCTCAAATTGACGAATGGAATTTATGCTAATACTTTTATTCCGCCCAGCTTGGAAAAGGTGGCCAGTATTCTTTACCCACCCTCTTATATCTCCTTGGAATCGGCCCTCTCTCTATATGGGGTCTCAGAGCAGATCCCTTATCTGGTGACCTGTGTTACGCTGAACAAGACTAAAACCTTCCATACCGGCCTTGGTGAAATCATCTACTCTCACTTAAAATCAGAGCTTTTTTTCGGCTACCGGGACAAAGATGGGTTCCCCCTGGCCTGGCCGGAGAAGGCCGCCTTAGACTTTGTCTACCTCCAGAGGCAAAATGGGTTGAAACCAACCTTGAATGAATGGAATTGGGAAAATTTGGATCTCTCTAAACTCCGCTCTTTCTCTCAGGCATTTCCTCGGACCGTCCGGAGACATCTGGCAAGGTTTCACGAGCTATAATACCTCAAAATCCGCAGCGCAGCAAAGCCGCAACCAAATAATATCGTAGATCGCGTAGCACGTAGTTCTCAGGGTTCCAAGGATTTAAACCCTTTCGTCATTAGAGATTAGGCCTTAGTCATTGCCTTAAGATCTACACTAAAGTGCGGTGGAACTTTCTACCCGGCTTTAGCCGGGATTGTTAGGGCTTTAATCCGTTACCTCACTAAGTGTGGTAGCAATCTTCTACCCAAAGGAACCTGAAAATCTTTGTCAAGAAAAGAAGATCTGGCAGAATTGTAAGTGATAACCCCCCCAAAAAAAGATGAGATAAAGAGACCCAACCTGAACTCTCAGTTTCCTTATCTGACGCGAAGGAAAAGGTGGCAGAAGGGCGCTTCTACCACCTGCTACACTTCAGTGCTGGTCCTCCTCAACCACCAATTTGTCCCTCTATCCTGAATTATTCATAAATTGATAGCGGATTGAGGTAATCTCTTGGGATCAGCGGGATTCTGTATTCTCGTGTAGGAACAGACCGGAACTTGTCCCGACTGCCGCAAGGGGTCGGGAGGTCTGTCCGCTCCCTCGGACTCCGATAAATCGGGGTCTCTACGATTAAAAGCTCCTCACGATGCTTAGGTATTACTCCGAATTTATGGATAGGTCGGGCTAAGGATAATGGAATAGATTTATTGGCGGAATAGGCATTTATGTCTGTCCCCTCCTTTTCAGTGGGCATCCCCTTAATGATGCGCCCTCTCAGATTTGTGAACTATTCTCACGCTTTAACCTCAGCAGCTCCTTCCGTTAAATTTTTCCCAAAAAGCCGAAAAAAACTCCTTGACAAGCCATTTTGGCTTTATTACATTATTGCACGATTATGCAAAAAGGGAATTAAAATGTCACCTAAGCCAGGAAAACTATGGAGGGTCAGAGGATGGGGAAAGTTCCAAAAGTATATGGAGGATCCCAGAACCCGCCTCTTCGCCGCCTTGGCCTGTGACCAAAGAATCGCCATCCTCAAGCTGCTGCGCGAAGGGGAAAAGTGCACCTGTGATCTCGCTCCTAAGCTGCGGGTGGATATCTCCGTTGTCTCCCGCCATCTGGCCATTTTGAAGAGCGTGGGACTGATCATCTCGCGCAAGGAAGGGGTAAACAAGTATTACTCAGTGGCCGATGAGCGCATCTTCAGCATATTGGATGCCGCTTTGGAGGTCCTTAAGGAAACCGCTGAACGACACAGGTATATCTTTACCAGATTTTGACCGGTTAAAAACTTCTTTTTCGGGTGACCACACCACAGGATGTGGCCCTCTTGGATGCCCGCCGCGCGGTGTATATGGCACGGAAACTGCAGATGCCCCACATTGGAGTGATGGAGAATATGGCCGGACTCCGCTGTCCGCGATGCGGCTACCCGATCGATCTCTTTAGCTCAGGTGGGGGCGAGAAAATGGCCCAGGAATTGGGAGTCCAGTTTTTAGGGAGGATCCCCATTTGGGTGGAGACACGTAAGGCTGGAGATAGAGGACAGCCCTTGGTCTTAGCCGATAAGGGAGGTGAAATGGCTCAGGCTTTCACCCAGATTGCGGGAAATATTGAACACCACCTGAATGGCTCATAGACGGAAAACCGCGAGCAAAACATGGGTCGGGGGCGAATTGCAGCTTAAAAGTCAAGATGTAAACTCAACAGGATGGAGGCAGAAATCCCAGATTATGCATCAAAGCCGAAACGCCATTTTTTGTAAGCCTTTATTTTACTTATGTTTCGATGATTTCGGGGTCATTCGGTGTTTATCGCATAATTTGAGCAAATGATCTTTAACTTTGCCCTTTTCAATTTGACAGCTTTAACCAAAGGAGGAAAAGAAAATGCGTATCGCAGTTGCCACTGACGATGCTCGGGGGTTGGATGCCGTCTTAAGCTACCACTTCGGACGCTGCCCTTACTACATACTGGTGGATGTGGAAGGAAAGGAGATCAAAAGGGCTAGGTCCGTGGCCAATCCCTTTTACGCTGAACACGGACAGCCAGGCCAGGTCCCCAGCTTTATCAATAGCCAAGGGGCACAGGTGATCATTGCCGGAGGTATGGGCTACCGGGCTATGCAGTCCTTCCAGGAATTTGGCATCGAGCCGATCACCAAAGTCAGCGGGAAGGCTAAAGATGTGGTTGAGGCTTACTTGGATGAGAAAATTCAGGGGGCAAAGCCTTGTGATGAAAGCCAGACCCATCAGGAAGGGAAAGAGGTAAACCCCCCCACAGGGGAGTTCGAGGGGAATGAGCTCTCCAGGTTGAAGGAGGAGATAGCAGCTCTCAGGCGACAGTTAGCCGAATCCCAGGAGCGGCTTGCCAAGTTAGAGAGGGGAAAGGAAGAGAATTAGAGGCAACCCAATACGGTGGTATCCCACCTCACAGAGGAAAGGAGAGATGTCACTCCAGCGATTTAACCAGATCTTCCGGGGCTATATGACCCTTTGGGTTATATTGTCCATTGTGGTAGGTTTTGTTTTCGGTGCGGCATTCCCTATCATAGCTCATCACCTGAAGGCTCTGGTGTTGCCCCTGGTCTTCATAATGATCTTCATTATGGTCATCCCCACTCGACCTCAGAACTTCGTGGAGGCAATGAGGTCTCCCACTGAGGTGGACTGAGAGTGATTGGTTGCTTTATGATTCAGATACCCGTGGCCAGTTGGTTCTATCGCTTGGTCCCAGGGATGATAGGGAAAAGGGAGAAAGGGGTTGCCACAGGGCAAAGCATAGAGATGAGATTTGTAAAGTGAATACTCTAATTGAACCCACCCAGCGTAAAGAGAAAAGAGGGGATTAGAGGTCATTGCAAGGGAACTCAACCTAAGGGAGAAATCAAAACAGGAAATAGCTAGGGTGAAAATTTGGATAAACGCAAGAAACAGCGACCTACACCTCACCGCTGGCTCGGAGTTGGAGACAATTGTAGCTATGCTGCAGTTGGCCAATGAGTGCGTAGCCATTGAGAACATCAAGCAGTTGAGCCGCGTGTTTTCGGCAGGAGATTATGCACCCCTCCCCTACCGACTGCTGCACCGTCGTCTTTCGGGTGCTCAGCAACGCGGTGGCTATGCCCAAGATGTTCTTTGAACGATTTGAGGAGGGAATTGGATATTACTCAAAAAAAAGCCACCCAGTTGATCTCGTTGTCCTGATAATCACCCCTCCCAGTAAAAAGGGAAACTTTCGCCGCATGGTGCAAGTGGTGCAATGGACCCTGTGTAGGCCTTCTGTTCTAAAGAGGTTGCAAGCTGCGGGTAACCCCGAGGAAGCACTGGAAGTATTCTTAGAAACTATCAAGGTTTAACCCGATCTATTCAAAATTAATAGGAAGATCCCCGATTGTCAGTGAAAGCAGTCTAATCTGTGGCTCTTATTTGGTTGCCGCCTTGCCGCGCTATGAAGGGCCGCGGGAGTTGAGAGAAAACCTGTGAAGCAAGCCATCGAAGTTCACAGTCTTACCAGAAGATATGATGATTTAGTCGCCGTAAACCATATCCATTTCTCCGTGCAAGAGGGGGAAATATTCGGGTTCTTAGGCCCCAACGGGGCAGGGAAGACGACCACAGTGCGGATGCTTTCCGGGTTGATCACCCCTACCGAGGGGGAAGCTCGCTTGCTGGGATTTGACCTACGGACCCAAACCAAAAAGGTAAAAGCCCACATCGGCGTGGTGCAGGATATCTCCAACCTCTACCCGGACCTAACCTGTTATTATAACCTCATCTTCTCCGCCCAGATGTATGGGGTGCCCAAAGGAGAAAGAGGAAAGAGGGCACTGGGGCTTTTAGAGCGGTTTGACCTTCTGGAGAAGAAGGAAAAGAAGTTTCTCACCCTCTCCCGGGGGATGAAGCGAAAATTGACCATAGCCTGTGCCCTGATCCATCATCCCCCACTCCTTTTCTTGGACGAGCCTACCTTGGGCTTAGATGTGCGGGCAGTGCGGATGATGCACCGTTTAATAAAAGAGGTAAACCAGGAGGGGGTAACCGTCTTCCTTACCACCCACCAGATAGCTGAGGCGGGAAAGCTCTGTGACCGAATTGCCATTATCAACAAAGGCAAAATTTTGGCTCTGGATACGGTTCAGGGCATCCGCAACAGGGCCTCAGCCCAGCCCAGCATCCGGGTGAGCTTTGACCGCAACGAAGGGCTCAGTCCGGAGCTATCCGCCCTTCCCTCAGTTGCTGGGGTGCGCACCCAGAGGGATCACTTTCACCTTAGCGCGGGGAATCTCCCCTTGGCCTTAACGGAAATAACCAAATTTGCGGAGGGCAAAGGGCTGATCATCACCTCCCTGCATACCGAGGAGCCCAGTTTGGAGGAGGCCTTTGTGCAACTTACCGGAATCAAAGCGGAGAAGATGAAATGAAGGATGAGCTGATTAAAGCCTGGTTCATCGCCCTGAAGGACTTGCGGGCCTACTATTTTAAGCCTCCCACCATAAGTTGGGGGATCCTCTTCCCCTTGGTCTTTGCCTTAGCCTTTCTGCTGCGCAACCCCCAAGGAGTTAAGGATCTAGCTCCTGGACTTATCGCTATGTCCCTAATCTTTGGCACCACATCAATGTCCACGGCATCCATTATGTTCGAGAGAAGGATAGGCTCCTTTGAAAGGCTTATCCTGGCTCCGGTAACTATGTGGGGAGTTGCCCTGGGCAAGGTCCTGGGTGGAGTCATCTTCGGCCTTCTGGTCTCCGTGGTGATGATCCCAGTGGCTGTCCTCTTTTTCAAAGCCTCCTTGATAAACCCCGCTGTCTTGGTGCTCGCTGTCCTGCTTTCCAGCTTTCTTTTCTCCGCCTTTGGTTGCTTCCTCACCTTGATCATCAAAGGGGAAGTCGATGCGATGACCTTGGCCAATGCCGCGCGCCTTCCGATGATCTTCCTATCCGGAATTTTCATCCCCCTTGTGAGCTTCCCCTTAGGACTTCAGATAGTGGCCTGTGGGCTTCCCTTAACCTACGGGGTGGAAGCCCTCCGCTATGCCTTCTTGGGCTCGGTGGACCTTATCCCCCCGCTTCCGGCCCTTGGAGCTATGCTGGGCGGAGGAATCTTCTTTCTCTGGGCCTCCCAAAAGGCGTTGCAGAGGAGAAGGAAGAACCCCTAAGGGATGCAGGAGCCACCGAGCGGTCGGCCCTACTACTAACCCTGGTTTTTCAAAAAAAGACTTGCAGATCCCCCCAAAATTTGATATAAAGGACGGAATAGATTTGGAGAGGGGGCCGCCTTAGGTCGAATCTTTTCTCCCATAGTTGTACCCTCCGACTTGCTGAGAACAGCACTTCAAACAACCATAACCTATGGGAATCCACTAAAAAACCCGAGAGACTATTGCAGAATGAATCCAATTGCCTTTATCGGTAAAAAGCTAATCAAGTTTTCCTTCCACCTGGGGAGGATGGTAAAATTGTTCTGGGAGGTGTTGCGGGCCGTTCCCGATTTTCGCACTTACGCCAAACCCCTGATCAGGCAGATGTTACTCATTGGGAACAGGTCTTTAATCATCATTTTCTTCATCTCCATCTTGGCCGGGATGACCATCTCGCTGCAAACCGCCTACAACCTACAGAGTTATGCCCCCCTCTACTTCTTAGGCAGCACAATGGAGAAGACCATCCTTCTGGAGTTCGGCCCCCTGCTGGCCGCCTTCATTTTAGTGGGTAAGGTGGGGGCCACAATTGCCGCCGAACTGGGAACAATGAGGGTTACCGAGCAGATAGATGCGCTGGAATCTCTGGCCTTCAACCCGGTCTCTTACCTCATCCTCCCCCGGGTGGCGGCGGGGATGATTATGGTCCCGGTCCTCACCATCTTTGCCGATGCCATTGGGATAACCGCTGGTTGGTTAACCTCTATGGCCAAGACAAACGTGACCACCCACCAATTCTTCTACGGCTTTAAATCTGTTTACCAGACATTTGACCTCAACTTTGGTTTAATCAAGGCGGTTTTCTTCGGCCTAACCATAACCTTTGTTAGCTGTTACGAGGGATATTACGCCAGCCAAGGGGCTGAGGGGGTGGGGAAGGCGGCAACCAACTCCGTAGTCATCGCCTCCATCGTCATCCTCGTCGTGGACTACTTCTGGGCCTCGGCCCTCTTAGGATTTTAGATTTGATAGAGCTGCGGGATTTGACAAAGAGCTTCGGGGAGCTTAAGGTGCTCCGGGGTATTGATCTGGTGATCAACGAGGGGAAGGCTGTGGCCATAATCGGGGAGAGTGGGTGTGGGAAGAGTGTCCTCTTGAAGCTAATCATCGGCCTACTCAAGCCGGACTCTGGCTCCGTGCTCCTCGATGGAAGGGATATAACCAAGATTAAATACAAAGAGTTGGTGGAAATAAGGAAGAAATTTGGTATGGTCTTCCAGGGATCTGCCCTCTTCGATTCCCTCACCGTGGAGGAGAATGTGGGACTGGGCCTGCGCAGGCATACAAAGCTTCCCAAGGAGGAGATAAAGAGGAAGATAGGCTGGTGTTTGGACCATGTGGGCTTAAAAGGGGTGGAGAATAGGCTTCCTGCCCAACTCTCTGGGGGAATGAAGAAAAGGGTGGCCTTCGCCCGGGCGATAGCTATGGATCCCCAATTCCTCCTCTATGATGAACCCACTACTGGACTTGATCCAATCACCGCCCGGAAGATAAATCAACTCATCGACTACCTAAACAGGAAGCTGTCCGTTACCTCCATCATAGTGACCCACGAAATAGTAGCCGTCTCTCGAATGGCCAATCGAATAGCTATGCTCCACCAGGGGGTAATTAGATTCGCGGGAACCCCGGAAGAATTGCTGGAAGCAGATGATCCAGTGGTGAAACAATTTGTGCTCAGCTCGAAGTATGGAAGGGAGGAATATGAGAAGGTTTGAGACGGAGACAAAGGTTGGTATGGCCATCATCATTGCCTTTTTGGTCTACCTCTTGGGAGATATGTTCCTCAGGGGGGTGTCCATAGGCAAACATGGGTATGTGTTGCAGACGAAGCTGAGAAATGTCAGCGGCTTGATGCAGGGGGATAGGGTAACCGTGATGGGTATGGGAGTGGGTAGGGTAGGGAAGATGTCCCTCCAGGGGGAAGAGGTAAAGGTTCCTCTGCGGATTGAGTCCGATCTCCGGCTTCCCTTTGATTCTATAGTCAGACTGAGAAGCTCCAGCTTATTTGGCCGAAAGGAGATGGCCATCGAGCCAGGACAAAACCCTCAAATCCTGAAAGATGGCGACTATATCGCCGGAGTATATGAATCCCCCCTGGCCGCGGTAACCTCCACGGTTGGTCCGGTGGGGGAAGACTTGACCGATGTCCTGGGGAGGCTAAAATTGGTCCTCAACCAGGAAGCCCGCGGGAACATCCAAGGGAGCCTGAGCGACCTGAGGGATTTCACCCAAAAGATGCAGGAGAATGGAGAGACTTTAGATACCTTACTGGTCCACCTAACCCGCACATCATCAGGTCTGAAGGGAGAGGATATAGAGGCAACTTTAGGCTCCTTAAAGGAAGCAACCAGTAATTTAGCTCAGGTATCCTCCTCCTTAAAGGAAATAGCGGAAAGAATGGAGCAGGGAAGCGGCACCTTGGGAAAGCTCTCCCAGGATGAGGCCCTCTACGAGAACCTAAAAAGTCTCAGCCAGGATATGGATAGCCTGGTCAGGGATATTAAGCAAAATCCCAAGAGGTATTTAAAATTCAGCATCTTTTAAAAACGGCTCAAATGGGAATAAAAGTGAAATAGCCAGGGGAAAAGTTTCTGGCATTTTTTTATAAAACGATTAGTTAATAAACTATACAGATAGCTCCAAAAGGAAGATGGCAGAGCGGGGTTCTACCACCCAAGATTGAGAAAGTGAAGGGAAAGAACCCCTGATAACTGATCACTGACCTCTGTGGACTGTTATTCCACATCGGGCGAAAGGTGATTCCCCATATAAAATGGGGCACTACGATTTGCCTCACCTGTTAGTACTTGACAAATGAAGTATGGTTGTTTATATTCCTTCTGTTTCACAGAATGGTTTGTAAGTAACTCCCGATCTTACATTGGACTGAGGGAGGCACCCCCTATAAAATGGGACACTGCCAAGGAAGAGGTTGTAGAACTGTGCAATCATAGCGCCCGTTTCCTAGCGGGCTACCAGGGGGCATCCCAGACAAGAGGGTTGTTCACAGAGCGAGGGCAAGATGCAGAGACTGCTGGTAAATGTATTAAAGGTTAAGAGGAAAAGACAATATAAGAACGAAGAAGGCCTCCAATGCTCTCAGGTGGAATGCCTGGTAAAGGTCAAAGGTATGGCCAGGAAATCACTTAGGTTGCCCAAAAAGGTAAAGGGGAAAAAGGCGAAGGTCCTGCGGGAATGCCTCCTTCCCTGGGAGGTCAAGCGGGGTGATTACCTGGTCTTAGATCCTGAGGAAACTAAAAGGGTAATTGCGGAGCAAATCCCACCAACCCCCCCTCAAAGGGTTGAGCAGCCCAATGTGCCTCAGCCTCTCTTATACGCTCAAGATATCAACGGCGATGGATTCAAGGAAAACATCCTGGAAAATTCCTTCCTCAAGGCGGTGGTCGCCCCTCATTATGGAGCCAGGATTTGGGAGCTGTGGACCAAAGGGGTAAACCATCTCTATGGTACGGGCAAGTATGACAAGAACGGCTATGTGGAGTTGGGTGGGGTCGAGGAATCAGTCTCTGGAATGGGAAAACCAGATGAACTGTGGAACGCCAATTATATCAGGGGGAGGAGTGAGCGTCAACCACTCTTCAATTACCACTTCTCCTTTAAGGGAAAGGAAGGATTAGAGGTCAATAAGAAGGTTGGCATTGAACCAGGCGCTCCCATAATCTACCAGGTCTCCCAGTTCACCTATAAGGGAAAGGGCAAAAAGCCAAAGGAAAATACCTCCATCAACTTTTGCGCCAAGGTCTTTTTCGCTATGGGAGGGGAGACAGATTTCCATAACCTCTCTTTCGTCCCCACAAAGGAGAAGCTGGTTAAAGTCAGGTATCACAGACCAGCGTGGAGCGGAAAGTGGGATGAGGGAATGTGGGATTGGAGACAGATGCACCACGGTATCAAGCCAGGGTTCATCCTGCTGACCAACGAAGTGAAGAAAGATAGCCTGGCCGTCCTCTTCCATCCCAAGAGGGTGAGCTTTGCCTGGACAGGGACCAATAGCCGTTCTCCCAGGATCTTCCTCTCCCATTCCCTGCAGAAGTTGCGGAAGGGGGGCAAGGCCTCCTATGGGCTCCTCTACATCCCGGCGGATGCCTTTGACCTCAACCAGCGAAGTCTGCTTCTCCTCTCCTTAGGGGAGAGCTCATCTGCAGGTCGCCCCTTGGCGATAACCTTCAGGAGCCACAGAAAGTATAAGGAGTGTGCGGTGGATTTGACCATAGACGGTAAGGAAAGGAAATTGCCATTGGAGCGAAAAGTCTTCCCGGAGGTGGGGGAGATATTCTTCCAATCCCTCACCTTGCCCAGGGATTTCTCTTCTGTCTCTGTCTACCTCAACAAGGCAAGGGAATCCTTAGCCTGTCAGCTCAAGGGAGGGGAACGATAAGATGGAAACCATTTTCCACCCTTTAACCATGGGGTATGACTGGGAGATGGCCGTCCTCCAGGAGTCAATGGAATCGGCCGGGGAGAAGGAGATCTTTAGGTTGGCCAATGAGCTGAGGACTGGCTTCCCCTGGTCCAGGGTAGGAACAGATGTGGACCTCTTGGAGGCCAGATTGGGGATTATCAGCAGTTGGCAGGAGCTGCTGGATAAGAACCAGGCTTTCTTCCGGGCGGCAAAAAAGCTGGCCCACAGGAGAAAGTTCCTCATCTTCCCATTGGGGGCCAGGCCTACAGAGCAGATGCCTATCGGCTCTCATATCCATATAGGCACGGTTCACGAATATCCCCTGGCCACTGCCCTGGCCAACCGAATGATAAAATATGTCCCCTGTTTCGTTGCCCTAATGTGCAACAGCCCCCTTTCCAGGTTTGAGGTCGGTGAATACAAAAGCTACCGGGTGGCCCATAACGCCGAATGGTGTTCATCTCCCCAAAAACTCCAGCATCCTATGTTTGCCAGGCCAAATTGGGGTGAGGATACATCAGTCAAGATCCCCTATAAGCCGACCATTGAGCTCAGGTGTGGCGACAGCACATCTGATCCTAGGCTGATGAGTGAATGCACGGCCTTAGCTGCCGGGGTAATGTATGGGCTTTCCCACAACCTAAGGGTGGATACCCCTGAATACAACCCTGAGGAGTTTTACTGGAATGCGGTGAACAGATGGAGGGCAGCCAAATATGGCCTACAGGCGATATCCCACTGGGAGGGGAAGGAGCAACCAGTCACAGAGATCCTGAAGGAGATGCTCAAATTGGCCGAAGAGGGGCTTAACCTCCTTGGAGCAAAAATAGGGGACCTAAGCACAATTGCCAAAATGATAGAGAAGGGACAAACCCAGGCGGATTTCGTCCTCACCCTCTATAAGTTGGAGAAGGACCCTCATCAACTTTTCCGGACAATGGCCACCGTCTTTCAGGATGAGGGGGCATTTGGGAAATATCTGGATATGGCCCCTTGCCTGCCCCCGGTTGAGCCAATGAGCATCAAGGATTACATCCTCTCGAAGATAACCGTGGGAGTCAGGATCGGCGAATTGTCCTTTTTCAGCCCGCTCTCTCCCTATGACTTAGACCAAGTGTTAGCGGAATTGGAAAAGGAGGGGCTCATCGAAGTCCAATATGACCCTATCTGGGGGAGGATGTATAGCAGGTCACCCGAGGGCAGGAGGAATTTTGACGAATAGGTTACCTCCCTCTCCAACCATTCTACATTACGGGGCGGAAAAGTCCTCAGCTCCTCGCTTGGCTTACATATCCTCCCCTTGAAAAATCTATCTCGCCCGTTCACCGCATTTCAACCAATTTAACAGAACCTCCCCTTTGCCACCGCCATCAAACGATAAAGAATTCCCATGGGATTCCTAAACAAACTGTTTGGGGAAAGAAAACCCCGAGTTATCCCGGTTTCCCTCAACGAAGCAAACTTTCGCCAAGAGGTGCTTCAGCACCCCGGGCCTTGTCTTGTAGATGTTTGGAGCTACGGCTGCCCTTATTGTAGCAAGTTAGCTCCAACCATAGGGTCACTTGCCAATAAGTACAAAGGACGAATCAAGGTGTGTGAGTTGAACGCTGGAAATTCCCCGCGCTTGGCTCAAAGCCTGGAGGTCAGGGGAACACCCACCGTGGTGGTGTTTGAAAACGGAAAGCTCTTGGGCAGCGTCGTCGGATTTCGGCCCCAGAGCTACTATGAGGAGATGATCGAAACCGAGTTCCCCCTTTCGGGCTCAGCCAGGACGGAGAAGGACAAGAGAAACCATCCGTAGAAAACTACATAGAGTACATAGAGTAGCGCAGCCGCAACCAAAGAATCATCGTGAATCGTTACTCGTAGCTCGTGGCTCGTTATCCCCACACCCTACACTTCTACCTAGCTTTAACCGGGGTAACCTCTTATGGGCTTTAGTCCTCAATAAGAAGGGTCTAAAGGCCCAGAACCCGCACTAAAGTGCGGTAGAAGTTAGTTGCTCAAGCCTACCTGGAAAACTTTGCTCAAAAAAAGCCCCAAATCTCTGAAGAGCGGCTTGACATCGTTGATCTTTTTGGTATATTGGAGAGTAAACAACCCCGCAGCAGAGCTGCGGGGCATTACCCCACAACCCTTCAGCCCATTCCACAACCCCACCCAAATGGTGCTTGAAGGCCCGTTGGCACTCCAAGCCAAGCTGTAGCGGAGATTTCAAGCTCGTTGCTGCCCGACTTCCTCCCCGCAGCAGAGCTGACGGGGTATCCGTCGGGAGTCTTTTATAAAATGAAAAAACTTCAGGATGTAGTGAAATGAAAAGTTGCAATTTTATGGCCCAATCCCCAATTCTCCCATAGCATAAGGAGGAGGAAATAATGAGCACAGTTGTGGTGACTGAACATCCACATATTGTTCAGATTAAGGGTGTATGTGGCGACAAACCGGTAGTTAAGGGCACCCGAACCCCGGTGAGATCTATTGTTGCCTACTACAAGCTGGGTCTAAGTGTAGAGGAGATTGTGGAAGGCTTGCCACATCTTTCCGCCACCCAAGTCCTTGATGCCTTAAGCTATTATCATGACCATCAAGAGGAGATTGAGCAGGACATTCAAGAGAATAGAATTGAAACTGTAATAAAGAAATACAGCTTGAAAATGGACAAAGAGGGCCGATTGACTCATAAAACCAAGCAGGAATGACTACGGATCTCCCTGGGCTTTTGGCCCAATTATACCTTGATGAGGACATTCACAAAAGAGTCGCTTACGCTCTTAGATTACGAGGGTTTGATGTAGTGAGCACTTCTGAAGTGAGCAACGTTGGATTCAGTGATTCTGAACAGCTTGCTTATGCTGTAGCTGAAAAGCGAGCTTTGGTAACATTCAATGTTGTGGATTATGTAAAACTCAACAAGGAATATCTGCTTTCGCATAAAGATCATCATGGAATAATCGTTTCTTCACAATTACCTATTAGGGAGACAATCAAGCGGCTTTTGGGATTGTTAAACGAATTTACTGCTGATCAATTGAGAAATACCTTACTATGGTTGTAAAGTGAACCAAGGTCTGGGTTAAACCTCTAAATACCGATTAAGAAGCTATCTGGGCAGGAACCTTACCAGCATAAGAAACATTCTCCTCCCTCTTGATGAGGGAGGACTAAGGAGAGGGTGAAATTATCTCTATCTTCTCCCTCACCCTAACCCTCTCCCTCCAGGGGAGAGGGAACTATATGGACACCATTCACCCTTATTACCCGATCTATCCATAAATTCGGAGTAAAGCCTATTACCGTGAGAAGCTCATAATCGTAGGGACAAGTCTTTAGACTTGTCCGAGGGAGCCGACTGACCTCCCGACCCCTGCGGCGGTCGGGATAAATTCCAGTCTGTCCCTACATATGAATCAAGGGCGTTTGTTGAAGGCCGGAACATCACCCTCCATACTGCAATTGGTAGAGCCCATAGTAGAGACCCCTTTTTCTGAGGAGCTGCGCATGACTTCCCTCCTCGACCATTCTCCCCCTGTGCATCACCAGTATGCGATCGCAATACCTGATAGTGGAAAGCCTGTGGGCGATGATTATAGAGGTTCTTCCCTTCATCAGCTTGAGGAGGGCATCCTGGATGAGCGACTCCGTCTCTGTATCGATGTTGGCCGTAGCCTCATCCAAGACCAAGATCTTGGGGTCAAAGGCCAGGGCGCGGGCAAAGGAAAGCAATTGCCTCTGGCCCACCGAGAGGGTGATCCCCCTCTCCTTTACCTCCTCATCATATCCCTGGGGAAGCCTCTCTATGAACTGGTGGGCATTGACCACTTTGGCCATTTCAATCAGCCTCCCATCACTAATCTCCTTCTTCCCCAATCTGATGTTCCCCTTTATATCTCCGGCAAAGAGAAAGACATCCTGCATCACCAACCCCATCTGAGACCTGAGCTCAGCCCTGTCCATCTCAGCGATGTTTATCCCATCGACTTTGATCTCCCCTTTTTGGGGCTCATAGAACCTCTCTAAGAGGTTGATAATCGAGGTTTTCCCAGCTCCGGTGGCCCCCACTATGGCCACCGATTCTCCCGGTCTAACCGCGAAGCTTATGTCCTTAAGCACCCAGTTGTCCGACTGGTAGGCAAACCAGACCCCCTCAAATTCCACCCCTCCCTCCACTTTAGCAGGCATCTTTGGCTGCGGCAGATCCCTGATCACCGGCTGTTTGTCCAAAAGGAGGAAGATCCTCTCGGAGGAGGCCATTGCCGCCTGCATAATGTTATACTTCTCGGAGAGGTCCCTGATGGGACGGAAAAACATCTGAATGTAGGAGAGAAAAGCCACCAATGAGCCCAAACTGAGGGTCTCGGAGATGACCTTACCACCACCATACCAGATCAAGAGGGCAATTCCCAGGGAGCCGATGATCTCAATCAGGGGCCGGAAGACGGCAAAGACCTTTATCTGCTTCATATTGGCCAAGAAATTTTCGTGGTTTATTTGGCTAAACCTCTTGTAATTCTCCCTCTGCCGATTGAAGATCTGCACCACCCTCATCCCGCTGATATTCTCGTTGAGGGAGGAGTTTATCTTCGCTATCTTCAACCTCACCAACCGAAAAGCATCCCTGGCCTTTAACCGGAAGGTCATAGTGGCCCAGCCAGTAAGGGGGATGACCACAAAGCTGACCAAGGCCAACTGCCAATTTATGTGGATGAGGATCACCAAAATGCCTAAGAGGATAAATATGTCCTTGAAGAGGTTTATTAACAGTTCGGTGAACATCTCGTTGAGCACCTCCACATCATTGGTGGCCCTGGTCACCAATCTCCCCACCGGATTCTGGTCAAAGAAGGAGAGGGAGAGCTTCTGTAAATGGGAGAAAACCTTCACCCTCAAGTCATACATTAGCTTCTGCCCTGTGTATTGCATAAGGTAAACCTGCCCGTAATTGAAGCCAAAGCTAAAAAGCAAGATGAAAAAGAAGACTATGGCAATCTTTTTTATCCCGGAGATATCATCCTTTCTCAGGATGAGCAGATCCTCCCTCTTGAGCTTGCCCATATCCTGGTAGGAGATGAAGTATCCACCTTTAGCCTTCTGGAAGAGGGAATCATATTGAACCAGAGCTTCCCCCTTCCCCTCAAAGGCCTCTTTGCCTAAGAAATAGAACTTCTGACCTTTTAGGAGGCCCATCTTCTCCAGCCTAAAATGATCCCTCTTGTCCATCTTCCTCAAATCCCTGGAATCTATGAGAAAACTACCCTTGCCCACCGGCCTGAGCTTATCCCCGTAGGTCTTCCTGATCCTCCCTGCGAAGGGGCTTGGCTTCTCGGAAAAGGTGATTAGCCTGGAGGAGACAGCTATATGCCTATCAATGGCCATCTTGGTCAAGTAAGGGAGGGAAAGGTCAAATCCGGTAATGAAGAGGAGAAGGAAGATGCAGAAAAATATTATCTTCTTGTAAGGTTTAACATAGCCCAATAGCCTCTTCATCAGCCGGGCATCATAGGGCTTGCTCAGCCTCTCTTCCTCGTGAAATCTATGGATCATTCCCCTTCGATCTCCTCCTCGAGCTGCTGCTTCCGGTGGATGCGGCTATAGAGACCACCAGAGGCCAGAAGCTGTTGATGGGTTCCCTGCTCCACGATCTTCCCTCCCTCCAAGACGAAGATCCGATCGGCATCCTTAACAGTGGATAAACGATGGGAGATAACTATGGTGGTTCTCCCCCTGATTACCTTCCGTAAGTTCCTCAATATCTCCCCCTCGGTGTCCGTGTCCACAGAGGAGAGGGCATCATCTAAAATGAGGATCTGAGGGTCAATCAGCAAGGCTCGGGCAATGGCCAGCCTCTGTTTCTGTCCCCCGGAGAGGGTGACTCCCCTCTCCCCAATCACTGAGTCGTAACCCTGCGGGAACTCCATAATCTCCTGATGGATGCCAGCGATCTGGGCTACTTGACGGATTCTCTCCTCCTCTGTATCTAACCTACCAAAGGCGATGTTCTCCCTGATCGTATCCGAGAAGAGGAAAGTATCCTGGGGGACATAACCTATGGAACTCCTCAACCCTCCCAGGGGCAGGGAGTGAATCTCCCCACCGTCTATGAAAAGCTTTCCCTCTCCAGGGTCGAAGAGATGGGGGATGAGGTTGACCAATGTGGATTTACCGGCCCCAGTCCTCCCTACTATAGCGACAAACTCACCTGGTTGAATAGAGAGATTTATGCCCTGCAGGACAGGTACCCTCCCCCGATCGTAGGAGAAGGTGAGATCCCTGAATTCTATTCCCCCCTTGATTTTCACATCCCCGGCCGATACTTCAATCTCCGGTTTGGTCTGCAGGATTTTGTTTATCCTCCCCATAGACGCGCTCCCCCTCTCTAAGAGGTTGGTCACCCACCCGATCCCCATCAGGGGCCAGATCAAAATATCCAAGTAGTAGATAAAGGCAACGAAATCCCCCATACTGATGGAGTTAAGGATTACCTGTGTTCCCCCTAAAAACAGGACGATGGCCACCCCTAAGTTAGCGAAGAGCATAATCAGCGGGAAGAAGGCTCCCCAGATTTTTACCAGATGCATATTCTTCTCCACATAGCCCCTGCTGGCCTGGGAAAACCTTCTCCTCTCGTTCTCCTCCTGTGCATAAGCCTTCACTACCCTCATTCCGGAGAGGTTCTCCCGCATCCTCTCGGTCAAACCAGAGAAGCTGGCCTGCACCCTCTCAAACCTCCGGTGGAGCATCCGGCCAAACCTGAGAACGAAAAAGATCAACAGGGGAGCAGGCATCAGGGCAAAGAGGGTCAGCCTGGGGCTAATATAGAGCATAAACCCGATGGCTGCCGTCCCTAAGACGAGAACATCGGTAAGGATGACAAAGCCCATTCCCACTGCCCTCTGCACCGCCTTTATGTCGTTGGTGGCATGGGCCATCAGATCGCCGGTCTTGTGGTTGTTGAAGAAGCTGAAGGAGAGGGATTGGTAGTGACGGAAGAGTTGGTTCCTCAGGGTCTCCTCGACCCTACGGGAGGTCCCCATAATAAACAGCCTCCAAAAATACCGGAAGATACCAATCCCTATGGCAATGGCCATTATGTAGAGCGAATAGCGAATCAGGTGGCTGCGGGAGATCCCTCCCCGGGTGAGGTCATCTATAGCCCATTTGATCACCCGCGGGACGATGAGCTGCAGGCCATCAACTATCACCAGGCTAAAGACCCCGACAGCCAGCTTCCATTTATGTTCAAAAAAGTATTCCTTTAAGGCTAAGAGATTCTTCATAAGTAACTGTTACCCTTCAGGTTACAGTTCCCAGCGGTCAGTTGTCGGCTACAGCTATTAGAGGTCAGGGCAACAGCAGTTAGCGGCCAACTGTCAGTTGTCAGCAGTTGATAGTCTATGGTAATGGACTTTTTCTGACCTCTGATCTCTGGTAACCGACCCTTGTGGACTGTTAGAGGGAATATAGGGATGGAAGGACAAACTGGCAAGGGATAATGTGGGGAATTGGTAAGTCTATGAAGAGGTATCAACAAATAGATATCATAGGGCGAGCTAAAACCGGGGGACATAGAAGTAATTTCTACCTACCGTCAGGGTTCCCGCCCTGACGGAAGAAACCCTTTTGATGGATAATAACAACTATAGAACCTTTAACCTCCCGCAGATTTAGACCTACGGGAGGTTGCTTCTCGGCAGCAACTTCGCCATCCCTCTCAGATAGCTTCCTGTCCAAATCTCTGAGCCATTATGCCTCTGAAGCTCTCATCTTCCCTCTGGTAAACAAGCTTCCCAGGAACACGGCCAGGGCGGAGAGGAAGAAGGCGGGAACCAGCTCGTAAATGGTCCGCGCAGAGAGACCACTCAGTTTCCAGATCACAGTGGTGGCAAAGCCCACCAGCATACCCGCAACTATCCCCCATTTGTTGGTTCTCTTCCAATACAGGGAGAAGAGGATAGGAGGGCCAAAGCTTGCCCCCAGGCCAGACCAGGCAAAGAGGACAAACCAGAAGATAACCCTTGACTTAGTCATAGCTAAGATAAAGGCAAGGAGGCCCAGCAGTAGAACTGTCAACCTGCTGATCAGAACAAGTCTCCTTTGATCTGCCTCCCGCCGAAACACCTTCTGGTATACATCCCTGGCCACGGCGGAGGCGGCCACCAAGAGCTGAGAATCAGCCGTTGATCTGATCGCCGATGTAATGGCGGCCAACATTACCCCCGCTATCACCGGGGGAAGGAGCTTAAGGGCCACTGTGGGATAGGTGTATTCCGGGTCAGCTATCTGAGGGAGGATTAGCCTTCCGGCCAGACCCAAAAAGATAGCCCCATAGTAAACCAAGATCCCCCAGGTAATGGCAATAAGCCTGGATCTCCGCATCTCCCTCTCTCCCCGCACGGCCATATATCTAGTAACCACATGGGGCTGGCCAGGATAGCCCAGCCCAATACCAAGATAACCGATAATCAAGCCCAAGAGGGCAAAGCCAACATTACCGCCACTGAGAGTCAAGAGGGAGGGGCTTTGCGCAGCCAAACCTCGGAAGAGATTCCCCAATCCACCAAGATGAATCACCGCCACCACCGGGAGAAAGATCAAGCCAAAAACCATCATCAGCCCCTGGAGCAAATCCGTCCAGGAGACGGCCCTGAAGCCACCTAAGAGGGTATAGACTATGGTTATCACCGCCCCCAAAAGGACCCCGTTAAAATAGTTTATCTTAAAAACGGCATCAAATGTCTTCCCGGCAGCGTTAAACTGAGCTCCCACATATCCCATCATACAGAAGAAGGTGATTGCCACGGCTACTATCCTCACCAGATGGGAGGAGTCATTGGCCTTGGCCTCCAAAAAATCGGGCACAGTAAGGGCACCAAGCCCTTTGGACTCCCGCCTTAGTCTGAAGGCCAAAAGATACCAGTTGACCATATAGCCCAAAAGGCACCCAGGAGCTATCCATACGGCTGAGATCCCCTCTTTATAGGCAATTCCCACCAATCCCAAGACTACCCAGCCAGATTCTGAACTCGCTACGGAGCTGATGGCCGTCACCCAGGCCCCCAATCTTCTTCCTGCCAAGAAGAAGTCCTCAATTGTCTTGGTAAACTTGGTAGCATAGATGCCTACCCCCAAGACAAAGAGCGTGTAGATGGCAAAGGTGATGATAACTGGCAGGGTCTGGCCCATTCTATCTCCTCCTTTCCCTTAAAAACTTGATGAGGGCAGCCAGCCACAGGCCGATTGGAAAGACAAGATAGAGAAGCCAGAAACCTAAGGAAAGTTTGAAACTACCCATTTTTACCTCCTGAAGTTAAGCGCTATAGGCCAACAAACAATATTGTTTCAATGTTTGGTTAGGAGATCCTAAAACCTTCAGTGAACTTGGCCATAAGCAGCGGGATCTTTTTGACAGGATAACAGGATTTACGGAATTTCAGTGTCATAGGGCTCTGCCCTAACAGAGCCCCTCGCACAACAACAAATCGGAGCCCCACCGAAATGGTAGCGGCAACCTTTAAGTTGCGACAGGACACAGATTGAAGTCTGCGACTACCCGGAAATTTTGGCTCAGCAACATTGGACTCTACTTCTGCAATCCTTTAACAATACAATACCGTGGATGTAATTAGGCATCACAGGGTCATAACCCTTTGCAAACTCTTTGCCTTAACCCGCCTATTTTCTAAATGGCGGGGGCTCACTCAATAGGGTAGGCGCTCCAGTAATGGCCTTTCTTGATCGGTTGCCATCCCGATACCAAACTGGATGGGCAGGACTTAATGTCCTCTATCCTGACGCCCCAGGCTTTCTCAACCCATACCTGGTATTTGGACCGGAGTCTCACCCCCGCCATTTTGGGTCAAATGTCAATACCCGAACCATGTTATCTTTATACCGGAGGGCAACCATAATCTCCCGATAGAGTGCCTCATCGGGATTGGCAATCTTCAAAAGATTTGCCATATGGACTTTCTTCTGTTTGAGTAGGGGCGATTCATGAATCGCCCCTACCTAACCACCGTATAACCATTGATCAGATTCATCCATGTTAGTTCTGTTAGAGTTTTCACGATCCAATTCCCACCGTAACGGATTACTTTGTAAATATTCTCGGATGCGGTTCAATTCATCCTCTGTACGGATGATGTGTTCGTAATAATTTCGTTGCCAGAGGGGAATACCGGGAGTGGCGCGAAGAATATTTATCTGTTTTGCAATGTTCATTTTGAAATACCCGATAATTTTGGATAATAATGAACGAGGTCTATGTTTCTGAACATCCTGTAGGGGCGATTCATGAATCGCCCCTAAGTAATCCAGATTATACCGTGCACATGGTTGGGCTTGTAAGTAATCGTACCCTTTTAATCGAATTGAGCGCCGATGGTGTTTCTTCGGACCGTAGCGCACCTCACCCACTCCTCGCCTTCACCAGCCTGTTTTTCATCAACTCCACCACCACTCGCGGTGGACCTCAAGTTACTCCTCTTCAGTCAAGCCAAGAGCCTCGAAGATAATTCTATCCAGTTTCCGGCAGTCAAGCATTACCTTGTCAAGTGAAACATCATCAGGGTCTATGTTAGAATAATCCCGATTGGGCTTGGGAAGACCTCCGCCTCTGCCTTTTTCCCTTATTCAATTCCTTCAGTTAACTTTTGCCAAAGTTGGTGGAGAATTCTCTGGCGGAGCTTGGGCTGGAGGATAGAGTCGGTATAGGATTCTATTATCTTTTTGATTTTCTCCATCAATTTTTCTAATGGGGGAACTACTTTAGCTAAACGATCTTCATCTTTGGGAACTTTAACACTTTCCAATCCCGTTTCCACCCAAACTTTGAGGTAGCGGGCTTCTGGCTCAGACTTACAGAAGATATGTTTTTTACCTGAATAGAGCCGATATTTGTGGATCTCCTCTTCAAATTTTAAACCCAACTCCGCCTCAAGCCCAATCTCACTCGTAGGTTTTGGGAGTTTCTTTGTGTAAAGTTGTTTATGAGTTAGTATTTTTTCTTGATAAAATTTTGCTAAGGTCTTCTCCCCTACTTCCTCCATTACTGTTTTCACAAAAGCATCAATGTCTATGCCGCTGTTAATTTTCTTTTTCCTATCCACACTCTTCGCCTTTTTAATTCGAGAGCTTACCAGATCAACAACTGCACGATAAACTTCAAGTTGTTCCTCTTCGGTCAGACCCAAAATATCCCCCATAACAACCTTGTCCAGTTCCCTGCGGTCAGGTTTGACTTTAGCTAAAGAGACTTCTTCAGGAGAGGAGGCACCAAATTCTTTCAATGAGTGCTCAATAGCCCTTAAATTGAATACAGAGAACTTTTTGATTAATTGTGTCATCGTAGTTTGCGGAAGAATGTTGAAGTTTGGCACTAATATTTTCTGTGCCATCCATACATCCATGTCGATTACATTTATGGCCCCAGTGAGTTTCCTCCCTGAAATTTCATTGAAAAGTGCTGCAACAACACTATTCAGAAATGCTGCCAGTGGTTCAACGAATTTTCTGTTATTTGCAGTTACAGGAAAGAGATTGTCACTACCATATATCGGTTCAGGACTATAAGGAATCAAGAATCGATCACCAATTCGTCGTGGATAGAAAATATGGGTTAACTCATTTTTGCCGAGGTTATACCACTTTGTACCTCTTGAACGACATGTTTCGGTCTGAGATGGAATTTTGCCACCGAATTCTCTTGTCTCTCCTTGCCTTATATATCCCGATGCGTTTGTACCTTTTAAATTCTTTTTATCCTTATTCACAAGTAAGATTCGCGAAACCAATTTATCTCGCTGAATAGCAATGCTGGAAGTTTCTCTAAAAGATCGTAAGACACAATTTGGCACCCATTTTTCCCCTTCTTTGTGCATCCAGAACTCCTTCTCAATACCCCATTGCTTTATTTTTTCCTCAGTAAGATAGAAGAACTCATTGGCACCTGTAGTAAATCCCCGACGAACATCAGCGATTTCCTTTAAGGGGACAAGTTTCCCTTTGCCTTTCTCCAAAATTTTGAAGAAAATCTGGGGGGCACGGATATACTTACCCCATTTTGAACCGACATATTTTTTGCTCTCCTTGTCATATCCTTCGTCCCATAATTCTCTCTGCGATTTGGGATAGATCCTTATCTCTTCATTTTCATAAAATTGGTTTTGACCGAGGATTAACTCCCTTAGTTTCTCAACTTGATTACGACGGTTGATTTCCGTCTCCCAGTTGTCGTCTGCAGGAGGGATAAAATGGGTCAAAGGTTTCTTAAGATAGACAAAGCGAGCAAGATTTTCATCCCTTTCCTTCTTTTGACTGCATTTTTGCAGGATAACTAAGCAAGTGTTAATATCTGCCTCCTCAAACCACCTTTCCACTTTGGATTCAATAATGGCAACGATTTTGTATTGTTCGAGGAAGAACTCTTGCAGGTATTTCCCATAGTCCACATCAAGCTAGGAGTTGGAAACGATAAATCCGAAGTGGCCTCCTTCGTGTAAGAACTTCCAGCCATGAAGAAAGAAATGGGCATAAATTCCAGCTCGCTTACCCAAATTGGCAATCTTCTTGTTCCGATAAGAGGTGGCAGTTTCAATAATTTCTTTTTTATATCCCTCTCCACCGATGAGTTCCTCCATCTCCTCCTGCCTGGTAAAAGGAGGATTGCCTATTATGCAATCAAAAAAGCGAGGGAGCTCAAGTTCTATTTTCATTTTATCTAATGCTCGAACAATTACTTTTCGAGGTTGCACGAACTCCGACAAGTCAGGATGCAATTGAAAGAAATCACTCTGGAATATCCCGGGATAGTTTTCATCAGCGCCTAAATCTCTAATGGCTAAATTGATGGTAGCTAAGGAAACGGGAAATTTGGCAATGTCTCCTCCCCAGAGGGTCTGCAAAATGGCATTGTGGTCTAAACGAGGATTCTGAAGTTTCTTTCGTTTGTAGGCACGGACGAGGAAGGTTCCTGTGCCACAAGCAGGGTCAAATACTTTATCCTCCTCTTTCTGTAAGCAGAAACCTAAAATGAGGTCCACAATGTCCGAACGGGTGAAATATTGACCGAGCATATGACGCTCATCACAGGGAATGAGCCGTTCAAAGATGCGACCAACAATATCGTAATCCAACTCGGAGAGCTTATAGCGCTTTATATCATCAAGTACCTCTCTAATGGTCAGGATCGCTCCCCACGCTTGGGGAAAAGCAAGCTCATCGATGAAATCAGTGGTAAAGATGGTTTCATAATCAATATCCAGGGCACTGTTAAAGTAGAGCTGAAGAGTGCCTTTGAGAATTTTGCTATCGGTGAGATCTGCGGGGATGGAGAGAGGGCTAAGCTTGTATTTCTCCTGTAAAGCAGTATAAAAGAGAATTTTGTTAATAAGAAGATAGGCTGTCTGCCGGGCAACCCTTTCTATATCCGGGGCCTGACCGGAGTAACTCCAACCCTGTTCACCAAACCACTTCTTCAACCTTCTGCTAAATTTGCCTTCGGTTATTCTCTCTCTTATTGACTTCTGATAGTGCACCTGCAAGGTATCGATTGCTGAGCGGAGGCGATGGATAAGAATCTCATCTATGGACCTCTTCGGGATGGATTTTTTCTTCTTGGCTATTTCATAGAATTCGGTTAGGAATCGCTCTAAATTCCGCTGAATTTGGAGGCGAATCCCTGGTTGGTCTATGAGATCTGGGCCAGTGACACTGGAGAGCCGATAGGTATTGACAATCTGCTCTGGATAGTAGGTCAATTCGCTTCGCTTTTGAGTGGAAAAAAGGATCAACTGGTTAATGTTTGAGGTGGCAAAGTAAGGAGATTGCAATTTATAGGCTTTTTTAAATGCGGGTTCGACCAGTTCACTTTCACTGAGGACATCGAAGTGGGGTAATTTCAGTTCAATGAGGCAGACAACCTGCTTGCTCTGTAGAGATTCCTGGATGATAATGTCCGGTGATCTTCTATTGCTTAATCCAGTCTCCTGCAGGGCAATACCAAAATCCAGGTTTTTGTCCTCGATGATTCGGTTTATCCATTCCACGAAACGCTGGTTTACAGTCCTTTCAGTATAATGGTGAGTGAATCCAGAGATGTCAGGAATCCTGGGCATTTTCCCTTTCCTCCAGGACCTGTTTGACAATTCTGCGAGCAATCTCAAAAGCTGCTGCTATCCGAGTTACCCTTACCTCTTTCAGGTTTTTTATCCGATAGAGTTTCTCAAAGGGTTGATTAGCTAATCCCTTGAAGGAGTCGAATTTCTTTAGGATTTCGTTGGCAATTTCCTCAGCTGATCTACCAGGACCGCCAGATCCTATGAGAATAGCCAAAAGCTCTGCATTAGTGCAGGATTCTGGACCCAACTTGCGTAACTTCCCCCCGGGATGTCGCCACTCCACTTCCTTCCCCTCCTCAGTAATTGCACTTTTAATCTCTTTCTTCCCCATCACAAAACCTTTCCTGGGTTCATTATGCCCTGGGGGTCGAAGGCCTGCTTTATGCCCCGCATCAAGGAGATCACCGCAGGGCTGGCAAACTCCTTGAGGTATTCCCTCTTCACTGCCCCAATGCCATGTTCACCGGTGAGGGTACCCCCCAAGGAGAGAACCGTGCGGATGATCTCATAATCTATCTCCCTTCTCACCTTCTTCCACTGCTCATCAGCCATTTCCCCCTTAAGCACATTGGTGTGGATGTTGCCATCGCCGGCGTGACCAAAACAGACGATCTGCACCCCATATTTCTGGGCCATCTCCTCCTTGGCCCTGAGGAAGGCGACTATCTGGGTGCGGGGGACGACCACATCTTCCTTGTCAATGATAGAGCTAAGCAGCTCCAGGCCATCGGTGATCGACCGCCGGGCCTCCCACATCCTCTCCTGATCCGGTCGGTTGTCGGCCACCAGGACATCGTCTGCCCCCTGATCAAGGCAAACCTCGCCTATGGTCTCATAAAGCCCTTCAATCTCCTCCTTTTTTGGGCCATCTATTTCAATGAGCAGTTGGGCAGCCTTATCCCTAAAGGGGACTTCCCTCTGGATCTTCTTCTCCGAGGCAAGGAGGGCATCCCTCTCCATAAATTCAATGGTGGCCGGGACAATCCCCTTCTCCACTAAGAGGGAGACGGTCTCCCCGGCCTTCTCCAGGGAGGGGAAGGGAACTAAGAGGTCAACCTTGTGGGGCGGCAGGGGGATCAACCTAAGGATAATAGAGGTAATTATCCCCAAGGTGCCCTCGGATCCAATAAATGTTCCAATGAGATTGTAGCCGGAGACATCCTTGATTATTTTCCCCCCCAAGTTAATGAGTTCGCCTGAAGCCAGAACCAACCTCAGGCCGGTGACATAATCCTTGGTGATGCCATACTTAAAGGCCCGCGGACCGCCAGCCCCCTCAGCCACATTCCCCCCCAAGCTGCAGGAGTCTAAACTAGCCGGATCAGGGGGGTAGAATAATCCCTGCTCCTCAACTTTGTTTTGGAACTCTCCGGTGATCAACCCCGGCTCGACAACGGCCATCAGGTTTTCCTTATCCACCTCAAGCAATCTATTCATCTTCTCCAGGGAGATGACCAGTCCCCCCATAACCGGCACGGCCCCCCCGGAGAGGCCGGTGCCTGTCCCCCGCGGAGTAACTGGAAATAACCTTTCGGAGGCGAGTTTCAAGAGCTGGGAGACCTGCCCGGCCTTGGTGGGCCTGACCACCGCCTCGGGGAGGGAGTAAAGGTCAGATGTCTCATCTCGGCCATAGGCCTCCGTTATGGCGGGGTCGGTAACCACCTCACAGATATCGGAGATCTCCCGCAGGATTTCATCTGTTATTTTATTAAATTGCGGCAGCTTCAATCACCTCCAAAGGCAGCTGACAGTTCACAGCGCGGCAAAGCCGCAACCAAACAAGGGCCACAGATTACACGGATTTCACTGAATCTTTGGATACGAATGACACTAATAAACGAATCTACGCGAATAGATAAAGAGGTCATAACAATTCACCACAAAATATCCAGGAAAATACTATAGGTAATTCTTTGATTTGTACCGCTTTTCGTCAAAGTAGGGCAAGCTGTCTCCTGATGTCGATAATCGAAGGATTAATAGTGGGTGAGGGCACCTGACGGCTCATAGGATATTCTTATCCCTTTTCCCCTGAATCTGCTAATATCTCCCTTGCCCTTTTAGCAATCCCCTTTTCGTCCAAGCCCAGATTGGAGAGGAGCTTGCCCCTGGCCCCATGCTCGATGAACCTATCCGGGATGCCCATCAGCCCTATCCTCGATGGAGGAAGCCCCATCTGGGTCCAGGCTTCCAAGCAAGCGCTGCCAAATCCCCCGGAGAGGGAGTTATCCTCCACGGTGAGGAGGGGGGTCCCCCTCTGGCCAAGATCCCTTAAAAAGTTGGTATCTAATGGCTTGATGAAGCGGCAGTTTACCACCCCTACCTGCCATTTGGTGAGGCTCTCCGCGGCCTGCAGGGAGTAATGAACCATCGATCCCACGGCCAAGATAACCAGATCATCCCCTTCCCTGACCACCTCCCAGGAGCCCATCCGCAGCCTTCGCCACCTCCCCTCCCAGGGAAGACCCTGGCCTGAGCCCCGGGGGTACCGCACGGCCACCGGCCCCTTCTCATACCTCAAGGCAGTGTAGAGCATTTGCCTCAGCTCGTTTTCGTCCCTGGGAACCATCAGGACCATATTAGGCACGGCCCTGAGGTAGCTGAGGTCAAAGGCCCCATGGTGGGTGGGGCCGTCCTCCCCCACCAATCCTCCCCGATCGATGGCAAAGACAACTGGAAGCCTCTGGAGGGCGACATCATGGATTACCTGGTCATAGGCCCGCTGGAGAAATGTGGAGTAGATGGCCACCACCGGTCTTAACCCCTGGGTGGCCAGCCCGGCGGCAAAAGTCACCGCATGTTGCTCGGCTATCCCCACGTCATAGAACCTCTGAGGGAACTTCTGGGAGAATCCCTCCAAACCGGTTCCCAAAGACATCGCTGCGGTAATGGCCACAATTCGCTCATCCTTCTCGGCCAACTTCTCCAGGGTCTGGCCAAACACCTGGGAATAGGAAGGGTTTTGCGATTTCTTCACCTCCCCGGTGACCTTGTCAAAGGCCCCCAAACCATGGAACTTGGGCAGGTTCTCCTCAGCAGGCTGGTAGCCTTTCCCCTTTTTGGTGAGGGCGTGGAGGAGAATGGGCCCCTTCATATCCTTTATGGCCTCCAATGTCTTGATGAGCAGACCTATGTCATGGCCATCTACCGGCCCGATATACCTAAACCCCAACTCCTCAAAGAATATTCCCGGGAGGACTAAGCCCTTGAGGCTCTCGTCAAGCCTGCGCACCGCAGCCTGAATCTTCTCCCCAAACTCCGGCAGCCTTCCGATGAAATCCCAGATTTCCGCCCGCAGCCGGTTGTAGATGGGAACGGTGAGCACATTGGTTAGATACTTGGAGAAGGCCCCCACGCTGGGGGAGATGGACATTCGGTTGTCATTTAAGACCACGAGCATATCCGTCTCCGATGCCCCCACATTGTTCAACCCTTCAAAGGCCAGCCCCGCGGTGAGGGCCCCATCCCCGATCACCGCTATTACCTTGTAATCCTCCCCGCGCAGGTTCCTGGCCTGGGCCATCCCCAAGCCCGCCGAAATAGAGGTGGAGGCGTGGCCCGTGCCAAAGCAATCATAGGGACTCTCCTCCCTCTTGGGAAAGCCACTTATCCCCCGGTATCTCCTCAGGGTAGGAAACCTATCCCGCCGCCCGGTGACCAGCTTGTGGGTATAGGCCTGATGGCCCACATCCCAGATGATCTTGTCCGTGGGGGTATTGAAGACATAATGAAGGGCCAGGGTGAGCTCCACCACCCCTAAGTTGGGGGCCAGATGCCCACCATTTTGGGAGACCACCCCAATTATCTCCTCCCTCAACTCGGAGGCCAGGGCCTGCAGCTCCTCCAGGGAAAGCCCCTTCAAATCCTGGGGGGAGTTGATCCGATTAAGAATATTTTCCATCCCTATCCCCTCCTGGTAAGGATAAATTCCGGCAGCCAATGGAGAAACCCGGCCTTAGGCCCCAACCTCCTCACATCCCTCTGGGCCAATCCCGCCAGCCTCTCCGCCTCTCGCTTTGCCTCAGCCATCCCCCAGACGGAAGGGTAAGTAGCCTTGCCGCGGCGCTGATCAGAGCCCACCGGCTTCCCCAACTTCTCCTTCTCCCCCTCCACATCCAAAATATCGTCCACGATCTGAAAAAGGAGACCCAACCTCTCCCCATACTTGGAGAGGCAAGCAAGCTCCTCCGCAGAGCCTCCGCTAAGGATGGCCCCCAGGCGGAGGGATACCCGAAACAGGGCAGCGGTCTTGTGTAAATGTATATACTCCACCTCTCGCCGACCAACCTTTACCCCCTCAGCCTCCAGATCGGCGACCTGACCTCCAATTATCCCCTGACTCCCTATCGCCTGGGCGACCTCCTGCACTAGCCGCGGGTTACCTGAGGAGGCCAGAAGCTCAAAGGCCAAGGCATGCAGGGCATCCCCGGCCAAAAGGGCCAGCCCCTCATCAAAAGCCCGATGCAGGGTGAGTTTGCCCCGCCGCAGATCGTCATCGTCCATAGAGGGGAGATCATCGTGGATGAGGGAATAGGTGTGAATGAGCTCCAGGCCGCAGGCGGACGGGAGTATTCCCTCCCCCTTCCCTCCAGTAAGTTCAAAGGAGTTTATGGCCAAGATGGGCCGCAGCCTCTTTCCGCCAGCAAAGCAACTGTACCTCATCGCCTGATGCAGCCGGCGGGACCTCTTCTTAGGGGATGGCAGGTATTGGTTGAGGGCCTCGTTCACCAAGGCCCTCTTCTCCTCCATATAGGCCCTAAAGTCCATTCTCCCCTTCCAGGGGGGTAAGATAAAATTCCCCCTTGAGGTCCTTTACCAACCTCTGCACCCTCACCTGCGCCCCCTCCAGCCTCTTGGTGCAGAGCTTGAATATCCCCACCCCTTCCTCAAAGAGATCCAACGACTCCTCTAAGGGCAGGTCCCCCGACTCCAACTTCCCCACGATCTCCTCCAGCCTCCCCATAAGCTCCTCAAATCCTCTCTTTTCCATTGCCCTCCTCCACGGTCTCCACCTTCCCCGCTATCCGGCCCACCGAGAAGATCACCTCTATCCCCCCACCCGGGGTGAGCTGGGATGCCCTGCGCACCACCTCTTTATCCGGAAGTTTCCGGCAGATGCTGTATCCCCTCTGCAGGATGGCCGGTGGACCCAGGGAGCGCAGCCTGGCCTTTAAGCCGGAGAGCTTGCTCCCCCGCAGCTCTAAGAGGTGCTGCATAGCCTGCATCAGCCTTCTCTCCAATTCATCATTCCTCTGCACAAATTGGGCAAGGAGATCCGCTGGGCGGCGGAAACCATAGCTTTGGCTTATGCGGTCAAGCCTCCTCCCTATCTCCTCAACCATCCCGGTCATCCGCCTCGCCATCCTCTCCCCCCAGGACTCCAACTTCCCCCGCAGTTCCCCCTGATCCCGGGTGGCCAGCTCCGCCGCCGCCGAAGGGGTGGGAGCGCGGGCATCAGCGACAAAGTCGGAGATGGTAAAGTCTATCTCGTGGCCTACAGCCGATATTATGGGAAGTTGAGAGGAGAAGATGGCCCTGGCCACCTCCTCCTCATTAAAGGCCCAAAGATCCTCTATGGACCCCCCTCCCCGACCGACAATAAGGAGATCTACCCCCCCCAAGAGGTTGAAATCTCTGATCGCCTGGGCTATCTGCTCCGCGGCCCCTGGCCCCTGCACCAACACGGGAGCTAAGACGATCTGAGCCCAAGGGGACCTCTTCCCCACAACCTTGATGATGTCCCTGATGGCCGCCCCGGAGGGGGAGGTGACCACCCCAATCCTCTCCGGAAATGGGGGAAGGGGAAGTCTGTGCTGAGGATCAAAGAGCCCCTCCCTCTCTAATCTCCTCTTCAACCGCTCAAAGGCCAAGCCCAACTCCCCCACCCCGGCGGGCTTCAGCCGGAAACAGTTGAGCTGATACTGGCCCCCCCTCTCATAGACAGTAATCTGCCCATTTACCAAGACCTTCATCCCATCCTCCGGGGTAAAGCTCAAATCCCGGGCCTGATCCCGCCAGAGCACACATCTCAGTTGAGAGTCCTTGTCCTTCAGGGAAAAATAGCAATGGCCGGAGGGATGATGAAGCCAGTTGGAGATCTCTCCCTCCACCCAAAGAATAGGTAGGTTCTCCTCTAAGATAAGCCTGATCTCTCGGTTGATTTGGCTAACCGAGTAGATAGGTTGATTCTCTACTTCTTTAGATGACTCCACCTTGCCGCCTGCACGGTGTTCCGCAACAACATAGCCACGGTCATTGGCCCTACCCCTCCGGGGACAGGGGTGATGGCCGAAGCCACCTGCCGGACCGAATCAAAATCCACATCACCCACCAGCCTATATCCGCGCTGGCGGGTAGGATCCTCCACCCTGTTTATCCCCACATCGATGACCACCGCCCCCTTTTTGATCATCTCCCCCTTGATGAACTGGGGCTTGCCCAGTGCAGCCACCAAGATATCGGCCTCCCTGGTGAGAGAGGAAAGCTGCGGGGTGAGGCTATGGCAGAGGGTAACGGTGGCATTCCCCCCTTTGCGCTTGAGGGCCAAGAGGTTGGCCAAGGGGAGGCCAACTAGCTTGCTGCGGCCCACGATTACCGCCCTCTTCCCCTGGGGGTCCACCCCCGACCTCCGCAACAGCTCCAGGATCCCCGCCGGGGTGCAAGGGGTAAATGTGAGTTGGCCCCAGAGCATCATCCCCAGACTAACCGGGGAGAAGCCATCGACATCCTTCAGCGGGGAAAGGGTGGTAAGGATGAGCTTGGCATCTATGTGGGAGGGAAGGGGAAGCTGCACCAAGATGCCATGGATATCCCCCCGTTCATTGAGTTCCCCCACCAGGTAGAGCAACTCCTCGGTGGTCGTCTCCCGGGGAAACCTCTTGGTCTCCGAGTGGATGCCTACCCTTTCACAGGCAGCAGACTTGTTTCGCACATAGATCTGGGAAGCGGGATCATCACCCACCAGGATCACCGTCAACCCCGGGGTAATCCCCTCCCTTTTTAACCCCGCCACCTCCCCCTGCAACTCCTTGGTGATCTCCGCTGCTATCCCCTTTCCATCGATTATCTGGGCATTCACTCCTCCTCCAGGTCGATCCTTACCCTCTCCACTTCTAAAGCCCTGCCCGTGGCGGGGTCCACATCCAAAAGAAGTCCGCTGAACCTCAGATCCCCCTTGGCTGGGATGAACCTATAAGGTATCTGGGTGGTAAACCGGGAGAGGACAACTGATTTGTCCATTCCGATAACCGAATCATAGGCCCCACACATCCCCACATCGGTGATATAGGCGGTCCCCTGAGGGAGGATGGTCTCATCTGCGGTGGGCACATGGGTGTGGGTGCCGATCACCGCGGAGACCTTCCCATCTAAATACCAACCCATTGCCTGCTTCTCTGAGGTGGCCTCGGCATGCATATCCACGATGATCACCTTGGCCTCCTCTTTTAAGGCCTCCAGCCCCAGGGAGGCGACGCGGAAGGGACAGTCTATGGAGGGAAGGTAAACCCTCCCCTGGAGGTTCAAAACCCCCACCTTCACCCCTCCCGCGGAGTCGTAGACGCCCCAGCCCCTACCCGGGGCCTGGGGTGGATAGTTGGCCGGGCGCAGCAACCTCTCGTCCTCACCGATATAATCCAAGACCTCCTTTCTGTCCCAGATATGGTTCCCCGAGGTGATCACATCCACTCCATAGGAGTAGAGCTTCCCCACTATATTAGCGGTGATCCCAAAACCACCGGCCGCATTCTCCCCATTGGCCACGCAGAGGTCCACCCCCTTCTCCCGCCGCAGCAGGGGAATAACCTGGGAAAGGACCCGCCGCCCGGCCTTCCCCACCACATCTGAGGCAAAAAGTATGCGCACCCTCTTATTTGGCATAGCCAACCGCCCTGGTCTCTCTGATTACGGTGACCTTTATCTGCCCTGGATACTCCATCTCCGACTGGATCCTCTCGGCGATATCATCAACCAGCTCCTCAGCCTTCTCATCGTCGATCTTCCTCGGTTCTACTATCACCCTTATTTCCCTCCCGGCCTGGATGGCATAGGCCTTGGAGACGCCAGAGAAGGAATCGGCGATATCCTCTAACTTCTCCAATCTCCTAATATATCCCTCCAAGGTCTCCCGGCGAGCTCCCGGGCGGGCCCCGGAGATGGCATCCGCCGCCTCCACCAAAACGGTGATCAGGGAGGTAGGCTCCACATCCTCATGGTGGCCTAAAATGGCATTCAAGACCTCCGGTGATTCGTTAAACTTCTTGGCTAACTCGTAGCCGATCTGGGTATGAGGCCCTTCCATCTCCCGATCTATGGACTTTCCTATATCATGCAGCAGGCCGGCCCTCTTGGCCATTGCCGGATCGAGGTCAAGCTCGGCAGCCATTAAACCGGCAAGGAGGGAAACCTCCTTGGAGTGCTGGAGCACATTTTGGCCATAACTTGTTCTGTATTTAAGCTTTCCTAAGTATCCAACCAACTTGGGATGGATGCCAACCACCCCGGTATCCAGGCAGGCCTCTTCCCCGGCCTGTTTAATCATCTCCTCCATCTCCTTGTCCGCCTTGGCCACCATCTCCTCGATCCTTCCCGGGTGTATCCTCCCATCGAGGATGAGCTTCTCCAAGGCTATCCTGGCTACCTCCCTCCTGACCGGGTCATAACCGGAGAGGATGACCGCCTCTGGAGTATCATCAACTATCACATCAACCCCGGTGGCCGTCTCAAATGAGCGGATGTTCCTCCCTTCCCGGCCAATTATCCTCCCCTTCATCTCATCGCTGGGCAGGGAGACAACCGAGACAGTGCTCTCTACCGTATGGCCTGCAGCACACCTCTGCACCGCGGAGACTATTATCTCCCTGGCTTCCCTCTCCGCCTTCTCCTGAGCCTCATTTTTGATCTGCTTAACGAGCTGGGCGGCCTCATGCCTGGCCTGAGACTCCAAGTTCTGGATGAGGTGCCTCTTGGCCTCCTCAGAACTCATCCCGGCAATCCTCTCCAGCCTCCTGTTCTCCTCTCCAATCAGCCGGGAGAGCTCCCCCTCCTTGGCCCCTATCCCCCTCTCCTTGGCCGAAAGGGTCCTCTCCCTCCCCTGGATGTCCCTCTCCTTGCGAGAGAGGATATCCACCTTACGATCCAGGCTTGACTCCCTCTCCGCTAGCGCTTTCTCCGATCTGGTCAAATCAGACCTTTTGGCCCTTGTCTCCCTCTCGAACTTCGACTTAGCCCGATACCATTCATCCTTGGCATTGAGCAGGGCCTCCTTCTTCTTTATCTCGGCCTCTTTCTGGGCATCGGAGATGATCCTCGCGGCAAGCTCCTCTGCCCTCCTTAGCTTTCCCTCCCCGATGCCCTTTCGTAAAAACCAACCAAAGGCCAGAAAAACCGCCGCTATTGCCACAGCTATTGCCAGTTCAACACCCATTTATGGTCTCCTTCATAGTTTAAAAAAAAGTAACGATTAACCACGGAACCTCACGGGAAAATGCAATTAAAAATTAAAAATGAAACTTATGCTGGCTATTCCTGATCCCTGACCCCCCTTGACTGTTACCCCATTTCATATTTTCTTCTGTGCTGGTCCGTGATTATCATGGTGGTTATTACAAAAAAAACCACTGATCCGTAACATCCTGAAGCCAATCCCCCCAGGAAACCATCACGAAAACAGCGGAAATTAAAAGTAAGAAGGGAAAAGGGAACTATTTCCCCCTTAAACCCTCCTCCAATCTGCGGTTGAGCTTCTCCACCTGTGATTCTATCTGGGTGGTAAGCTCCTCCCCTTCCTCCCTCTCCCGAAAAAGCTCATCGGTTATGCACATAGCCGCCAGGATGGCCACCTTAGAGGGGGAGACCAAGGAGTGCTCCTCGGCCACCTCCCTCATCTTCTTATCCACATACCTGGCTACCTTCTCTATATAACCGGAATCCACATCGCCCTTGATGGGATATTCCGTGCCAAAAATCTCCACTCTAATGGTATCCGCCATACTTTTATGATTTCGTGATGGAAAACGAATCTAATTTTTCAATTACTGCCTTGAGTTTGGTGAAAACCTCCCCTTTGCGCAGGGGGTCAATTCCCTTTAGCTTCTGGATCTCCTGCCGCAACCTCCCATTCTCCTCCCTTAAGCTCCCCATCTCCTGGAGAGCCCTCTCCACTGTTCCCTCCAATCTATCCAATGACTTCATCTCCCCTCCCCCCTTATCCTGGCCCCAAACCTTCCCTGCAATCCCTGCAGTATCCTCCCCTGAACCTCCTTTACCTCTTGATCAGTAAGGGTGGAATGGAATGAGCTAAAATTGAGGGAAAAGGCCAGGCTCTTCTCTCCTGGGGGCACCTGCTCTCCCTGGTAAAGGTCAAAGAGATGGAGCTCTTTAACTAAGGGCGCACCCAACTCCAATATGGCCCCCCTAATCTGGGCCACCGACACCTCCTGGGAGACCAAGATCGCCAGATCCCTCTTCACCGGAGGAAACTTTGTGGGGGGGACGAACCTCTGCTCCAAGGGAATAAACCTCAAAACGGAGTCAATATTTAGGTCAAAACAAAAAACATCTTCCTCTATATCAAACTTATGGCCTAGCTGGGGGGACAATCTACCCAGGATTCCCTTTCTCTCCCCCCCAATGAGAAGAAGGGCCATCTCCCCCTCCTCATATGGGGGCTCATTCCCGGGGGCAAAACTCACCTCATCCAATCTAAGACCTTCAAGAAAGGCCTCCACAATCCCTTTCAACGAGAAGAAATCAGCATCCCTACCCTTCTCTCCCCAGTAGAGGGGGGATTGGGGACCGGTAATCAGACCGCTTAACCTCATCCCTTCCTGGGGGGAAAAGACCTTTCCCAGCTCGTAGATCCTTATCCCCTTCGTTCCCCTCCTCAGGTTCAGGTTGGTTACCCAAAGAAGGGAGGGCAAGAGGGTGGGCCGCAGGCAGGAGAGTTCGCGGCTCAAGGGGTTAAGAAGCCTGACCAATTCCCCCTTGTATCCGCTGATCTCCGCCCAACCAGGATCTATCAGGGAGTTGGTAACCACCTCCCGCAACCCCTGCCCCAAGAGGATTTCCCTTATCCTTCTCAGCCTCCTCTCCCGCAGGCTTACCCGCACCGGGAGAAGACCACCAGCCCGCTTATCAGCGGGAATCCCCTCATAGCCATAGACCCGGGCCACCTCCTCAATGAGGTCGATCTCCCTGGTCACATCGGGCCTATATCCCGGAACGGAGAAGAGGCCTTTCTCCTTTTGCTCAAATCCCAAGGGGGAGAGGAGATCGGTTATCTCCTTCCCCCTTAGCTGAAATCCCAAAATCTGATTTACCCTCTTTTCCCTGAGCCTAATCTTCGGGGGGGGAAACTCCTTTGCGGAGCAATCGACAACCTTCCCCACCCCACTGGCTTGGGCCAATTGGAGGAGGAACTGAGCTGCCCTCTCTTGCGCCGGGACAAGCCCCAGTGGATCCACCCCCCTTTCAAACCTCTGAGATGATTCGGAGACCAGCCCCAACCCCTTAGACCCCCTCCTAATTATGCGGGGATCGAAATAGGCGCTTTCCACAAGCAGGTTCCTCGTCTTCTCCTTCACCTCAGTCTCCATCCCCCCCATTATTCCGGCGATGGCCACTGGCCCCTGGCCGTCACAGATGAGGAGGGTTCCCTCCCCCAAATCTCTCTCCTGATTATCCAGGGTGAGCAAGCTCTCCCCGGGATAAGACCTCCTCACCCTTATCCTCTGGTCCCTTATCCTATCCCAGTCAAAGCTATGCAGGGGCTGACCTCTCTCCAACATCACATAGTTGGTTACATCCACCACATTGTTTATCGGCCTTACCCCGGCAGACTCCAGCCTGCGGCGCAGCCAAAAGGGGGAGGGGGAAACCTTCACCCCTTCTATAATGCGGGCGGTGTAGCGGGGGCAACCCTCCTTATCCTCTACCTCCACCCCAACTTCCTTCCCGCTAGCCTGCGGGGATGATGAGGGGGGAGGGTTAAAGGGGAGATGGAGAATGGCCGCAACCTCCCGCGCCACCCCTAAAATTGACATACAGTCTGGGCGGTTGGGGGTGAGATCGGCCTCCAAAATGTAGTCATCTAAGGGGAGAGCCTCCTCTAAGGGGATGCCCAAAGGATAATCACCTCCTAAGGCCATTATCCCCTCCCCATAGGTGGAGAGCCCCAATTCGGCCTCTGAGCAAATCATTCCCTGGGACTGCACCCCTCCAATTTCCTTTACCACGATCTCCCTTCCTCCCGGAAGCAGCGCCCCTGGTAAGGCCAAGGGAACGAGAAGTCCCTCCTCCACATTGGGGGCACCACAGACCACCATAACCGCATCACCACCTTTATCCACCTGGCAAATGGAAAGTTTCCCCTTCCTGCTGAGGGAATTCACCCTAGCGGTGACCACCCCCTTGAAGTTAGGGGTGAGATGTTCTACCTTCTCTATCTCCGTGCCGGTTAGGGTGAGCCTTTCGGCCAGTCCCTCCGGGGGTAGATCAAATTTCACCCACTCCTTCAACCAGTTGTAGCTTATCCTCATCTCTGCAAAACCAAATTATATTTTATAACTGCACCTTAAAAGGCTGAAAATTGAGTAGCCGCAACCTTCAGGTTGCTTAATTGGTTGATTTATAAGGCTTATCTTCGCTTACTAAAGCCTGCGGCTACCCATCAGAAAGTTTTTGGGGCAGAGCTTTTTTTAAGGTCTTTCAGGCTGCCTTGGCGAAAAGTGTTATAAAACAAAGAATTACCTATGGTATTTTCCTGGAAATTTTGTAGTTATTTCACCACGGACTATGCACAGAAAAACAAGAATCACGAATGACCAGCACAAACCTCATTCTTAATTCTCAATTCATAATTGCTTTTCCCCGTGTCATTCGTGTTCCAGAGATGCGGTGGTTATTGCATATTTTGGATTCAGAACTGGCTCAAAAACCTGAGGTCATTCTCATAGAAGAGCCTGATGTCGTCGATCCCATACTTGAGCAAGGCCAGGCGATCTACGCCCAGGCCAAAGGCATAGCCGCTCCACCTATCTGGGTCATAACCAACGGCTTGAAAAACAGCGGGGTCCACCATCCCCGCCCCCAAGATCTCCAGCCATCCCCTCTGTTTACAGACGGGACAACCCTTCCCCCCACAGAGCACACACCTAATGTCCACCTCGGCACTTGGTTCGGTAAAGGGGAAGAAGCTGGGGCGGAAGCGGAGGGGTATCCCGCGGCCAAAGAACTCCTCGATGAAGCCAGCCAAGACCCCCTTCAGATGACCGAAGGTCACTCTCTTATCCACATAGAGCCCTTCCACCTGGTAGAAGACGGTGAAACTGCGGGCGTTGATGGCCTCATGGCGGTAGACCCTTCCCGGAGCGATTATCCTTATGGGGGGCTGGGATTTCTCCATCACCCTGATCTGCACCGGGGAGGTCTGGGTGCGTAAAAGGATATCTTTGCCCAGGTAATAGGTGTCCTGCATATCCCTGGCCGGATGATCGGAGGGCATATTCAGGGCCTCGAAGTTGTAATAATCGGTCTCTATCTCCGGCCCCTCGACAGTAGCAAAACCCATCCCATAGAAGATCTCCACTATCCTCTGCAAGGTAAGGGTTAAGGGATGGATACTCCCCCCCCAGGATCTCCTTCCCGGAAGGGTAACATCGATGGTTTCCCTCCTTTGCTCAGGAGGGGAAAGGGATTCCATCCTCTCCTTGAAGGCCGCCTCCAACTGGGCCTTGACCAAATTGGCCGCCTTCCCCACCTCTGGCCTAATGGCTGGAGGCAGGTTCTTCAACCCCCGCAGGAGCTGGGTTAGCTTCCCCTTTCTGCCCAGGAGATCAAGTCTAATTTTCTCGATCTCCTCAGGGGTTTGGGCCACCCCCATCCTTTTTTGAGCCTCCTGGGTTACCCTCTCAAGCTCTGCTTTCAATCCCAAGGGCCTCTTTGGCCATTTCGGCTAATTTGCTAAAGGCAGGGGGGTCGTTCACCGCTAGATCAGCCAGAAGCTTTCTGTTTATCCCCACCCCGGATTTCTTCAAACCCATCAGCAACCGACTGTAGGAAAGGCCACTCAACCTGGCTGCTGCATTTATCCTCATTATCCATAGCCTACGGAAGTCCCTCTTCCTTCTCCGACGATCCCGGTAAGCATAGGCCAAAGCTCGGTGAAGGGCCTCTACTGCTGTGCGGTAAAGCTTGCTTCTGCCCCCGCGATAGCCCCTGGTGGCCTTTAAAACCTTTTTATGCCGGCGACGGGAAGGGACCTTATAAGTAGCTCTGGACATACCACCTCCTTATGAGCTAATCAGTCTCCCTATCCTCTTTTGATCCGCACGATTTACCATCCCCCGCCTCTTCAGGTTCCTCTTCCTTTTGGGGGATTTCTTGGTTAAGATGTGAGAAAAGTATGCCTTTTTCCTCTTTATCTTTCCCGTGCCGGTGAGCTCAAACCTCTTCTTTGCTCCCCTTTTGCTCTTCAACTTCGGCACTTCTCTCCCCTTTCCTCCGAGCCAGCGGATTTAGAATCATAATCAGGTTTCTACCTTCCATTTTTGGCTCCTGGGCCACCCCCCCCAAGCCCACCACCTCCTCCTTGATCATCTCCAGGAGCTTTTTCCCAAACTCTCGGTGTACCATCTCGCGACCGCGGAAGTGGACATATACCTTTACCTTCTTTCCTTGGCTGAGGAACTCCTTGATATGTTTTAGCTTGAAATTGAAGGCATGCCCATCCGTCTTTGGCCTTAACCTCATCTCCTTGAGCTGCACACTTATCTGTTTCTTCTTGCTTAATTTCTCCTTTTTGCTCTTTTCATACCTGTATTTGCCATAGTCCATAAACTTACAGACTGGCGGGGCTAACTGAGGGGCAACCTCCACCAGGTCCAAACCCTTCTCCTGGGCCATTGCTACAGCCTCCCTTGAAGGCATCACCCCTATCTGCTCCCCATCCTCCCCAACAACCCTCACCTGGGGAGTCCTTATCTGAGAGTTTACTCTCGGTTCCCTATTTGACTTTATCTCTGCACCTCCTCGGTTACCAGATCTTCTTTTGCTCTATCTCCTCCTGCAACCTCCCCAAGAAGGAGCTTAGGTCAAATTGGCCTAAATCCCCTTTCTTTCTCTGCCTTACAGCCACCTTTCCCCCCTGGACTTCCCTCTTGCCTAAGATAAGCATATAGGGGACCTTCTGCAGTTCAGCCTCCCTAATCTTATGGCCTATTTTCTCATTTCGCTCATCAAGCTCTGCCCTTATTCCCTCTCCACGGAGCCTTTTCAGAATTTGTTCTCCATAGTCCCTCTCAGAGTCGGTGATGGGCATAACCACCACCTGCACAGGGGCCAACCAGGGAGGAAAGGCCCCCCCGTAGAACTCGATCAACCCACCGATGAACCTCTCCATGGCCCCTAAGAGGGCCCGGTGGATCATAATGACCTTCTTTTCACTATTGTCCCGGTCGGTGTAGTTGACCCCAAACCTTTGGGGAAGATTGAAGTCAAATTGGATGGTGGAACCCTGCCAGGTTCTACCTAGGGCATCTAAAAGCTTTATATCGATCTTGGGACCATAGAAGACCGCTTCCCCCTCCACCCGGCAATAGGTCAACCCCCTCTCCTGGAGAGCGGAGACCAGGGATTCCTCTGCCCTCTCCCAGTCCTCATCCCCTCCCGCATACTTCTCCTTGTGCTGGGGGTCCCGCACACTTAGGTCAATCTTATAATCCCGATAGCCGAAGGTTTCCAACATAAATTGGGCCAAGTCGATCACCCCTAAGATCTCCTCCTCCAACTGATCGGGTCGACAGAATATGTGTGCATCATCCTGGGTGAAACCCCTCACCCTAAGCATCCCATGGAGCACGCCCGACCTCTCTGCACGGTATACGGTGCCCAACTCCGCATACCTGATGGGCAGATCCCGATAGCTCCTCTTCTTGGATTTATAGATGAGAATATGGCCCGGACAGTTCATCGGCTTGAGCACATACTCCTCTCCCTCCACCTGGAGAAAATACATATTCTCCCGATAGAAGTCATAGTGGCCAGATGTCCGCCAAAGGTGGGCCTTGGCGATGTGCGGGATATAGACAAGCTGATAGCCCCTCTTTATATGTTCGGCCCTCCAGAAATCCTCGATGATGCTCCTGATCACTGCCCCCTTGGGATGCCAATAAACCAGCCCGGCCCCCACTTCCTCATTAATGCTGAAGAGATCGAGCTCGCGGCCCAGCCGGCGATGGTCTCGGCGCTTGGCCTCCGCAAGGTTCTGCAGATACCTCTCCAAATCTTCCCCTGCAGGGAAGGAGATACCATAGATCCTTTGCATTACAGGGTTCTTCTCATCGCCTTTCCAATAGGCCCCCGCAACCGAAAGGAGCTTGAAGGCTTTCACCAGCCCGGTGGAGGGAAGGTGCGGCCCGCGACAGAGGTCCACAAATCCCCCTTGACGATAGAGACTGACCTTCTCATCCTCTATCTCCTTGATGAGCTGGATCTTAAAATCATCCCCTTGAAAGACCCGCAGGGCCTCCTCCTTGCTCACCACCTCCCGCTGGAAGGGGTAATCAGCCTGCACTATCTCGTGCATCTTCCTCTCTATCTGGCCCAGTTCCTCCTCAGAGAAGGGGGCTCTTCCTCCAAAGTCGTAATAAAAACCCCGATCAATAGCGGGCCCTATCCCTAACTTTACCTCGGGGAAAAGCTCCTTCACGGCTTGGGCCATTATGTGGGATGTGGAATGCCAGAAGACCTTCTTCCCCTCTAAATCAGCGAAGGTCAAAATTTTTACCTCCGCTCCCTCCTCCAGTGGGTAATTTAGATCAACAATCTGGCCAGCAACCTGGGCAGCTACCGCCTCTAAGCCCAGGTCCTGGGCCACCGTTTCTGCCTTTACCCCGGAAGGGTATTCCCTTACCTCTCCATTTGTCACCTTAACCTGCAAAAATCCCCCTCATTTTTCCTAATATAAGGAGAGCTGACCCGGCAATCAAGGAAAAATTTCCTCCCTAATAAAGAATAAGGGCAAAGCCGATAAACTTTGCCCTTGAAGGTGCGTCTTTCGCGGGATTTACTTCCTTATCTTCGACTTTAATCCTTTCCCGGCTTTGAAAGCTGGATAAGTAGCCGCGGGTATCTTCAGTTGCGTTCCCGTCTGCGGGTTCCTACCCATACGGGATTCCCGCCTTCTCGTCTCAAATGTGCCAAAGCCGGTTACCTGCACCCTTCCCCCCCTCTTCAACTCAGAAGCAATTATCCCATCGGAATTGAAGATGGCATCAATGGCCGTTCTGGCCTGCTTTTGGGTGAGATTAGCCCGACTGGCTAACTCAGAGGTCAACTCTCCCTTGTTCATTAGCACACCTCCTTAAGGTGAGGTTAAAAATTCTTTGCTATATTAACCCATCCAATCTCCCTTGTCAACAACTTTTTGCAAAAAAATTAAAAAAAACCCCTTTCTCAGGGGATTTCCCACTAATAACCTCGGGGTGGAACGATATAAACTGAATTATTAGCCTACCAATCCTATTGAAAAATAAAAACAAAGGTGGTTTTTGGTAGACAAATACCGTGCCCAGCTAAGCTTTCCCGGTGAGTTCCATTACCCCCTTAACCAGGTTCTCAATGCCCTTGGCCACATCCTGGATGCCGGGCCCAATCATATAAGCAGGGGTGGAGACTATCCTGTTGGCATTATCGATTATCGCCTCATCAACCTTGGCCGTAACATGGACGGCCCCCATCTTCTCCAACTTCTTGGCAGTGGTGGGATCGTTGCCAATGGTCAGGGTAGGAGTTACCTTCTCCATACCTTGCAGGGCCTTGGCCACCAGGATCGGGGCTATGCATAACGCCCCCACTGGCTTCCTTCTGCGCACCATATCCCTGATCAGCCTTTTCACCTCCTCATTTATGGTGCAGTTCTCCCCTGCCTGAGCAAAGTTGGAAAGGTTTTTTGCCGCCCCAAAGCCACCAGGGATGATCAGGCCATCAATATCCCCCCCGGTAACCTCACGGATGTCCTTGATCTCCCCGCGGGAGATCCTGGCCGACTCCACGAGGACATCCCTCTCCTCCTCAGCTCTTCTCTGGGTAAAGTGATCTATGGTCTCCGCCTGAGGAATGCGCGGCGCTATAGGCACAGGTTGGGCCCCAGCCCGGGCAAGAAAATAAAGGGTCAATGTAGCCTCATGGATCTCCGAGCCATCCCATACGCCACAGCCGCTAAGAAGAACAGCAATCTTTTTCATCTTCCCTCTTAAGCGTAAATGCTCACTCTCTTCCTGCTCTTCCCCATCCTCTCAAATTTCACCCGGCCATCTATCCGGGCAAAGAGGGTATCATCCTTGCCCCTCCCCACATTCAACCCAGGGTGAATCTTGCTCCCCCTCTGTCTCACCAAGATGGAGCCAGCGCTCACCCACTCCCCTCCATATCTTTTCACCCCTAACATCTTGGGGTTGCTATCCCGGCCATTTCTGGAACTTCCCACACCTTTTTTGTGGGCCATCTCACACCTCCATTGGGCTTTGAATTCTCCTTGTGGTTATATAATAACCAATTCCAGAGGAAAAGGCAACAAAAAAATTAGGGGACCTGGCTCGAATTATTCAGAGGAAACAATCCACTAACGATTACATCCAATGGCCCAGCAGTCAGCCCCCCTGACCGGCATCTCCCGATCTAGCGGGATGCTAGCCTGGATTATTCATAAATTAGCAGGTGACATTTCAAATCGCTGAGGTCTCTTGCTGTAGGGACAGACGGGAACTTGTCCCGACCATCCTAAGGGTCGGGATGTCTATCCGCCCTCTCGGATTCCGATAGATCAGAGCTCCTACGACAAAAACTTTTGGCAATTTAGGATTTGGGGCTAATTCATGAACAGATCAGGTTAATATCTCAAACAGATTCCGCCGAACGATAGCTTGACAGCGGATTGATTGGGCATTAAATTCGGTAGACCCCCCGGGAAGAGGGAACTATGGGAATATTATTCATCCCTCGGCAAGAGGAGGACGGCTGAGCCAATCCCCCAGGAAGGCCCCCATTGCCGGGAGATTGTCGGCAGCAATGTGTAGAGGTAACTATTTCATGTGCTGGAGACCGTATGATGAGTAACTTCACCAAAAGAACTGGGAGAACCTTTTTAGGTATTTCTTCCTTTCAAGCTCTGGCAATGTTTAGGCGAGGGCTATTTTACACCTATCTATCTATCTACCTGCGCTTTTTCCTCCATTTGAGCGTCACTGAAACGACATTCTTTGCCACATTTCCTATGATCTTGAATGTCGTGTTTCAAACATTTGTGTGGGGAGGCATTTCGGATAAATATCAGAAGCGGAAGACATTGATAATAGTGGGAGAGATCTCTGCTGCGTTAAGCACATTATTTGTCTGGTTTCTCCACACCTTGCCAACGAATCCACATACCACTGGTTATGTAATTATCCTTGGCTTCTCATTTGTGGAGATTTTTTGGTCAATGTCCAATGTCGGCTGGACGGCCATTATCTCCGACCTCTATCCAGAACATCAGCGGGCAGGTGTACAGGGAAAGCTCTCCAGCATTGGCGCCCTGGGCAGAATTGTCGGTGTCTGGATCGGTGGCCTTGCCTATGATGGCATATCAATGTACTATGAGGGGTGGGGTTTTCAAAAGGGACTGCTCTTTTTTATTGCCTCCGGGGTAATGATTATTTCCACCATCCCTATGCTCTTTGTGCCTGAAGGAGGTGTTACAGGCCAAGGAAAAGAAGAGGACAGAAGCATGGCAGATGAGTCGTTTCAGGGGTGTAAAGAAATAGTGTCATATTCTAAGCCTTTTCTGGTGTTTCTCCTGGCAATGGTGCTGATAAATTTTGGGAGAAATTCTGTAGCGACGATAAAAGCTCAATACCTGGTGTTGGATGAAGGCTTCAATGTATCCAGCAGACTCTTAAGTTACATTGTCAATATAGGATCAGCGGCAATTCTTATTATGGGACTGCTCATTGGAAAAATCTCCAGACGGTTGAATGATGCAGCCTTGTTGCTTTGCGGCGCTCTTACAGCAATAGTGTCCTTGTTAGGGTTCGGGTTAGCAAAGGGATTAACCGCAATTTTTGTATACAATTTCTTGTCAGGGGCCTCTGAGGTAGTGATCTTAGCGTCGTCATATTCCTATGTATCCAAGCTTATCCCGCCTGACCATCGAGGACGACAATTCGCCCTCTTCAACGCCTCATATTTTTTGAGCTGGGGAGTTGGCGCCACCCTAATGGCAGGGCCAATCGTCGACCTCTTGATAAGATCGGGATTCACTCAGTTCTTCTCCTATAGAATGTCGTTCCTGGCGGCAGCAATCCTGGTAGTGATGGGAATGCTTCTATTCTTTTTCGCCAATCAAACCGAGCGAGGCTGCAGCAGAGTGGTATCAGGCCCTCATACTATGAAAGGGGACAATTGAGGGAATCGTTAAACTCTGAAGTTCTCCTTTTCCTCACGGCAGTTATATGGGGGTTCGCTTTTGTGGCGCAACGTGCGGGAATGGAGTATATCGGGCCGTTTGCCTTCAATGCGATACGTTTTGCCCTGGGTAGTCTCTCCCTAGTTCCGCTTTTGGTGGTAAATCGCAGGCGGGGGCGGCACCAACAAAGCGATCCCATAGGTAACCAGACCAAGCTAATCGTCCTGAGTGGAAGTCTTGCCGGATTGGTTCTCTTCGCTGGGGTGTCGTTTCAGCAGATAGGAATTGTATATACAACAGCGGGCAAGGCCGGCTTTATCACCGGGCTCTATGTCGTTATTGTGCCGATCTTAGGGCTTATCTGGGGCCAGCGTCCCAGGGGTATAACCTGGGCTGGAGCTCTTCTTGCCGTAGGGGGTCTCTATCTGCTGAGTGTGAGTGGAAGGTTAAGCATCTCCCGCGGTGATCTCCTCGTCTTGGTCAGCGCATTTTTCTGGGCAGGCCATGTCCTTATCATCGGATGGCTCTCCCCCAAAAGGGATCCCCTCACTCTGGCCTGCCTCCAGTTTGCCATCTGCTCCGTTTTGAGCCTGGGGGCAGCATTCGCTACGGAGGTGTTTACCCTTCAAGGATTCATTCAAGCAATTATTCCAATCCTGTACGCCGGCCTGCTCTCCACCGGCGTGGCATATACCCTCCAGGTGGTGGCTCAGAGAAGGGTGTCAACGGCAAACGCGGCAATCATAATGAGCTTTGAGGCAGCCTTCGCCGCACTGGGAGGTTGGCTCATACTGGGGGAAACGATCCCTTTGCGCGGACTATTGGGCAGCGCTTTTATGCTCACAGGAATGCTCATATCTGGGCTTGAGCGGAAGGCAATCCCCAGAGGAGACCCTGTAGGAACAAAGCATAGCTGAAAAATAAGCCTCCTACCTAAGCGAAGCTTCGCCTCAAACCGTCGGGCTATGGCAGCATAAACTGGGCGAAGCTTCGAATGTAAAATTCACCCCGTTGAATATTTGCTTATTTTACAAGGTTGCATCCTTCTTCTCATAACTCCGTTTCCGCCTCTCTAATTTTCGGTGGAACTTGCTATTTAACGGGGTGAAGAATGTAAAATTTAGAATGAAAAAACCTGCAGCCAAGGGGCCTGGGTCTAAGCTCATTATCTACCTCTTTCTCCCTGCCTCCAAAACTTGACACAAATTCCTGAACCTGTCAGGAACAGGTTTTAAGCCCGAATTATTCACAAAAATCTGCAAGTAACTTTGAATTGCCAATAGCTGAGCGGTCAGATCCCCTGATCTGACCAGGGCAGAACATAGGTTCTGCCCTCCCTTTTGAGGATAGGGTTATCCCCAACCCACAGAGCCATAGCAGATTACATAAAGCCATAGGAGATTTATGAATAGATCGGGTAAGATCTCGCCTTATGAAGCCAGCTAGTTGAGGGGTAATACCTTCAAGACAGGCTGGCTTTCGTCTGCGATTATAGGGGAAGGTTTATGCGAATTCCCCCCTTTGGAGGGTGTAGGCGGCAATGCCTTTGGGTAGATGTGAAAGTGTCCTCATATTTGCCTCAAAAAACTCTAAAGTTATCGTGAGATGTTGCCGATTAATATATACAGATACTATCAAAGTTGGGCATTTTTATTAGTGCGGGTTTAGAACCTTTAGGCCCCTGGGGATTAAATCCAGCGAACAGGCTAAAGCCCTAGGTCAATGACGAAATACCAATTCCGAATGACGAAGGGGTTTAAGCCCTGCGAACCTTACGAACTATGAGCTACGATAAAAGTTTTCCCCCCGATTTATGCATATTTTAGGCTAATATAAACCGAAAGGTGGCCAGGATGAATTCAATAAATCCTTACACCTCAAATAGTTTACAACAATGGGATTTAGGTGCCCAAATCAAAAATTACAACGAACTCCATCTAACCCGAATCACGGCCTCCTCCCAACAGAGCGAGAATATCACCCTACTCACCCAGGAAGGAGACAAGGTAACCATTTCAGCGGCGCAAGAGAACCAGCTATCCTATGAGACCTATGAGGCCATAGCAAAGCAAGCGACCTTTGGCGCCAACGGAAACAAGACTGGGGAGGGGTTTGTCAGGCTACAAGGCGAAAAGCTCGAATGGGAAACCAGCAAAAACCTTTCCATATCGGTGGAAGGTGACCTAAACAAGGAGGAGCTGCAGGACATCAGAAAGGCTTTGAACTTCATCGATAAGATAATGAAGCACATCCTCTACGGCAAGGGCCTGCCAAAAGGTTTGGGAAAGGCATTGATGTTAGGGGGGCTGGACTCCCTATCCAGCATTGAGGCAGATTATGGATATACGAGGGCAGTGTCGCTAGAAGAGAGTATTGCAAAGGAGGTCAACACAACCTCCCTCTCCGGGTTGCCTAATGATATTGCCCCTGCGGTGGATAATGAACCAGGGCTGAAAAACCTGACTGACCAAATGGGCGAAATTATAACCAATTCAGGGGTTAAGCCATCTAAGTTCATCAAGCCCATTAACGGGCTCTTCTCAAATATCATTAAGGGGCTCCCCAAGAACGGGCCGCTCCACAGGCCAAAGGTTCGTTTGGCAAAATTGATTAAGGAGGAGCTAATTCATAGAATTGAACAGCAAAAGAGCCCAGTATCACCAGCAAGCGATCAAACCCAAAATCCCACCGAGAAGCCATAACAGAATTGCAGTAGGTGCGCGCAGTGAAAGTCGGCTTCGCATACAGGATAGCTTCATACCAATTCCGTTCCTTTTAGCACACCTTATTGGATGGGCCTCGGGGATTCGCCTAACGCACAATCCTCGAGGCCGTTTTTATATCCCCGGACCTGAGAGCAACTTCCCCCTCACCCAATTCCAAAGGGTAGGAGAATTATCCCCCTCTCATCTCGCCTTCCTCAATCATCATTAGTGTGGGTTCAGGACCTCCCTGGCCACCTATGGGGCTAAAGCCCCAGAGTGGTTACCCCAGCTAAAGCTGAGTAAAAGGAGACAGAGAACGACCGAGCCGTCAGAACCCTGATTCTGACGGCAAAGAGGTAAATCAGGTGACAGAAGAGGGCTTCTGCTACCTCACGGGAATCCCCAGTTTAAGCCGGGTAGAAGAGTTCGTAGGGATAGGGCTCCAGCCCTGTCCGAAAGGGACTTCCCTGGATTGATCATCTCGTGGGAATTCAATCAAGATTGAAAGAGAATCTGTTGACAAGTCACAGGATTTTGCTTAACAGGGATTCCATCTTTAATTTTTTAAAATAAATATTGAAAATGCTTGACAAACCGGAATGTGTTATATTATTGTGTGGGTATGTTCACCCCTGCTATATCTCGGGAGAAGGAGAACAAAGCCCGG
>Ga0307434_1000183_pt1 | contig 54840 bp, 79 predicted proteins | sample SalMarWE160220MG_FD_202156 | JGI IMG/M metagenome (GOLD analysis project Ga0307434, IMG submission 202156) | Salt marsh sediment microbial communities from the Plum Island Ecosystem LTER, Massachusetts, United States - WE1603-220 | ecosystem: Environmental > Aquatic > Marine > Intertidal zone >... | reverse complement strand
TGAATTATTTCCTACTATCCATGGCGAGATCGTTAAAGGCGCCATGCGGATTCGGAATAATGTCATTCAGTCGATTGCAAGAGGGACAAAATCAGGGCGAACTTATTTGTGGCGGGGAGCGAACCCGGGCGAGGAACCGGATTCGTTTATACGCTCGTCTCTTGGGCATTGGTTCCCGGTTAAGTTTAGGGCTAAACCGCATAAAGCATCAGCACCGGGGGAAGCTCCGGCAACGGATGAAGGTGAATTAATTGCAAGTATCATGGTTGATGATCGAAAGCGAGCGATTGAAGTGGGTTCCGTAGCCGGTGCGCCATATGCAGAATTTCTTGAAACGGGCACCAGAACAATGAAGGCCAGACCGTTTTTAATGCCTGCTATTAACAAAGAAGCAGATGATATTGAAGTAAATATCATAAACGCCATTTTAAGATCAGCATCGGATATTATGCAATGAGAATAGCGCCTATCGTCATAAAATTAAGATTAGCAGATACACCATTTGATGATCAGATTGCCGGTGCTGCTGAACTTGCTGAAGCGACCAGGGCAACATTAAACAACGAACAAGCGTTCGTGATTCCGCTCGCTGAGGTTGCAGCGGAGAATAAACTTGACGGTGGAATAAATCAGGTTATAGCGGAAACGTTTGGTGTCGTTATTGTTTTAAGGAACGATACAACTCAAAAAGATAAATTAAGCTTAACCGCTTTTGATCGTATCCATAATATAAGAGCAAAAATTTTTAAAGCAATCCTCGGTTGGCAAATGGACGATGCTGAAAGCATTGTTACATATGCCGGTGGACGATTACTTGAATTAAATCGTGCTTGGGTTTGGTATCAATTTGAATTTAACGTCAATATTAGAGTCGATGACGATGACGGCGTTGAAATGGGTGATCTTCCAGCGTTCAAGGAAGTATATGCTCAATATATTCTTGCCGATGGACAAAAATATGGCGATATTGATGATATAATTCACAGGCCTGAACCAAGATTACCTGCTGATGCAGGGGATGTTGATGCAGAACAAGATATTGAGGAGTAGTTATGCAGAAATTTTTAAAACCGAAAAAGGATACGTTGGTTAGAGATCCGGACACAAGAGAAGCATTACCGCCGCAAGGAATGCTGAAGACCTGGAGCCGGTATTGGAGGAGGCGGGTTAAATGTGGTGATTGCATAATTAGTCAACCTCCTGAATCTGTAAAAAAGAAAAAAGGAGATTAAATTATGGCTATAACATTTAATAATATTCCAAACACAATGCGTACGCCCGGCGCTTATACTGAGGTGGATAATTCGAGAGCGTTAAAAGGTCTTGTTGCCAATCCGCATAAAGTATTGATCATTGGGCAAGGATTAGCTACCGGTTCGGTGGGTGTTGAAGAATTAAAAGCAATTACCAGTGACGGCCTTGCTGATGGGTTCTTTGGTACAGGTTCTATTCTTGCCAGAATGTGTAACATGTTCAAGAAGAACAATGCCAATACCGAATTATTTGCAATGGCGTTGAGCGGTGACGGTGGCGTAAAGGCTCATGCTTCAGTAATGTTTTCAGAATGTCTTGACGGTAATATAGCTTCCGGAACCGGTACGATATATATTATGATCAACGGTACACAGTTTGCATATAATTATGCGTCCGGTGATTCCGGTCAGGCAATTGCTTCTCATTTTGCCAGTGTGATTGCATCTGATTTAACTGTTCCTGTCAGTGCTGAAAATGTAGACGGGTCTTTGTATTTGACAGCAAAAAACTCCGGAACACTTGGTAATGATATTAATATCCGTTTCAATTATTATGAAGGTCAACAGGTACCCGATACATTCAGCGGTATTACTGTTGTGTCAGCAATGTATTCTCAATTGAATTCAATGACCGATGGCACTGTTGATCCTGATCTTGACGATGCATGGGCGGTCATAGATGGTGAACAATTCCATTATATTATTCAGCCTTATACTGGGGTGGCAAATTTGACATCGATTGAAGATGAATTGGCAGACCGATTTGGGCCTTTGGAGGATATACAAGGGCATGGCTTCACCGCTTATCGGGCAACTCTTGCCGATTGTTCAACGAAAGGTAATACTCGTAATTCGCCGTTCAACACTATTATCGGTGTATACGATGCGCCGCAAGGACCTGAGGAATGGGCAGCGGCATGGGGAGCTATTGCATCCTTTTATCTTAATCAAGATCCCGCAAGACCGTTGCAGTTTCTTAAATTAAAGAAAATTCTTGCCCCACCGATTGAATGGCGGTTCACCAGGGAGGAACGGGATACTCTTTTATACGATGGTATTGCAACATGGATAACGGATACATCATCAAATGTTTTGATTGAACGCTGTATAACAACGTATCAGAAGAATGTTGCCGGTACTCCTGATCCAAGTTATCTTGACGTTCAGACTTTGGCAACATTGGGCGAAATTCGTTATCAATATAAAACAAGAATGCAGAACAGGTTCATAATTCCAAGATTCAAATTGGCCGATGATACGTTCCCGGTTCAGCCTGGCAGCAAAGTTGTTACGCCGAAAACAGTTGCAGCGGAAACGATTGCGCTATTTACTGAATTAAGGAATGCGGGCTTGGTCGAAAATCTGGATGAATTCACTACGAACTTGGTTGTTGAACGTGATGCAGTTGATCAGAATAGAGTAAATGTACTGTTACCGGCTGATTTGATTAATCAGTTCAGAATTCTGGCAGGTTTGTTGCAATTTATTTTATAATATAATGTGCGAAACAATCAATCTTAGGCAATCATCAGGAGGCCAATTGATTTTTTCGAGGGAAACTGATGTAGCTTTTTCTTGAAATATCGATTGGCCTTTATTTTTAAAAGGAGACATAAAATGGCAAAAATAACAGGAAGGGTTGAAATTGTTGCAAACGGTGAATTATTGCTTAATAAACCGGGTGCGGTTGCAAGCGGTATTGGTATATCTGGTGAACCGGCAATGGAACGAGCAGCGGTCATTGGTGATACCGGTGTACATGGATTTACGCAAAATCCGGTTATAGCACAATGTGAGGTGCCTATTACGGATCGGGACGATATTTCATTATCCAATCTTGCTGCAATTAATGGTGATGGAACAATTATATTCAGAGCAGCTGGTGGTGGCAAGGTTTATACGATGTTTAATGCAACGTGTCTTGGTAATTTTACATTGACCGCAGGTGAAGGTGAAACGTCTATTGTATTTCAGGGCCCTGGATGGGTTGAAACAACAAGCGAGGTATAATGGCAGCTAAAAGAAAAAAGAAACAGGTACGGATAAAACTTCAGTTTCCTTTATCAACAAAAAAAGATGATCAAGATGTTAAGATTGATTTTTTAACGTTTAATCGATTGAAGGCGAAGCATTTTAAATTAATGCCGGATTCTTTTTTTGAGAATGAAGGACAGAATATAAAACCACAAGATATAATCCCTTTGATTGGCGCATTGAGTGGTCTGGATGAGGATCTTGTTGGCGAAATTGACTTTGAAGATTTAACCGTTATTTGCGAAAAGATTCAAGATTTTTTAGCATAGTGCCTTCAAACTGGAAGGATTTGCTTTGGGGGCTGGCTTATTTTTATAATTTTCAACCGTCTGAATTATGGGAAATGACATCTGATGAATTATTATTCTGGTATAATGGTAAAGAAAGAATTGAACAATGGCTAAAACTTTCAACCTCTCGGTAATATTTAAAGTTGTTGATAAGGCAACGGCACCCATCAAAGATGTTGCAAAGAACATGAACAAGCTTGGTGGGCCTATCGACAAAATGAAACAAGCAATCAACAAATTTGGTCGTGCCGCCGCCAGAAGTTTAAAAAAAGTAGGCGCCGCTGCAAAAGTTGTTGGTCGCAAATTAGCATCCGCTGGAAAAATAATGGCGGTTGGTTTGATGGCGGCTGGTGGTGCTGCTGTTTTGATGATTAAACAGATTACAGGTTTATCAGACATTATTGGTAAGACTGCCGATCGAATCGGCATTACTACAGAAGAACTTCAAAAATTGCGATTTGCCGGTGAGCAAACAGGCTTATCAACCGCTGAGATGGATAAATCAATGGAGCAATTTAATAGACGGTTAGGTGAAGCGCAGGACGGAACAGGAGAGGCCTATGATTCATTGAAAAAATTAAAAATCGGTTTAAAAGATTCAAGCGGGCAATATAAATCAATGCGAACGTTGTTGGATGAGGTGGCTGATAAAACAGCAAACATGACAAATGAAACGGCCAGAGCGGATATTCTATATGGCATGTTTGGGCGTACCGGTATTAAGATGATTAATACTTTGAAAGGCGGTAGTAAAGGATTAAAAGAATTTGGTGATCAAATAAAATCAAAGGGCGGTATAATTCCGGAAGAAACAATTCGGCAAAGTGAAAAATTTAATGATGCCGTCAATCTTTTAAAAAAATCAATCCAGGGTTTTATTGGAACCGCCCTTGTTCCATTATTGCCACGATTGACAGAAATTATTGATAAAATGAGTTCCTGGGTCGGTGAGAACAAAGCACTTATAACATCATTCGGTCAGACTATAAAAATGTTAATTGATATGGCTGTTGGAATAATGAAAGTTGTTGGAGCAATTGGAAAATTTATTGGTGTGTCTGCCGCTAAAACTGTTGGCCATTTTGAGCAAGCCGCATCATCAAATATGACAGGCGAACAAGAATTCTTTGGTAAAGGAAGTATGGGATCGTTAGAAAAGCAGCAAACTGAAATAAAAATTAAAGTTGTAAGTGATAAGGATTCAACAGCAACGATTGAAAATGTTGCGAACGTATCAGGCAATCCGAACGTTAATATTGCAACTGAAGCATATGTAGGAGCGCATTAAATGAGTTGGATGGATAATCTACAATCAGCAAGTTTCAGAGGCGTACCATTCAAAGTGATTGATTCTGATGCAGGTGTCGGACGACGGAATGTATTACACCAATATCCGTTTAAGGATGTTCCATATGTTGAGGATCTTGGTGCTGATGCTGATGAGTTTTCTCTCAATGCTTATATCGTGCAGAACCTGGAAAATAACTTTGATTATTTTGCTGGTCGTGATGCGCTTATTGGAGCAATAAAGGTAGCAGGTCCCGGTACGTTGATTCATCCGTTTTTGGGTGAATTGACTGTTGCCGTTTTAGGTAAAGCAAGAATTTCTGAAACGTTTACAGAAGGCGGAATTGCTCGTTTTTCAATAACTTTTGTTCAAGCTGGCGAAAATAAATTTCCACAATCTCCGCAAGACAATGTTGGTGCTGTTGATGATGCTGTGGACGTGAGTCTTGATAACCTTGGTGATGTGACAGACGCTAAATATTCTCAAACAAATATGCCCGGGTTCGCTGTAACACAAGCAATCAACGATGTTACCAGTGGATTTAATATGATGAAAGCTGCTGTGGTTTCCGTTAAAAATACAGTTGCATCCACGGTATCTGATGCACTTGCAACGATTGAAGAAGGCAAAGCATTATTGGCTTCTGTTATAAACGCACCGTGTGAATTAGCGGGTGCCGTAATGGATACGGCGGATTCTTTTTTGAAACTTGTTGGTTTAAAAGGGGAAACTTTTTCAAGTTTTTCAGTAGGCTCATGCAGTGGAATAGCAACACCACGCTTTTCATCAAGTACAAAAATAGACAATATTATTGGCACTTCTTGCGTTAAAGCAATGGTTGCTGTCAATAGATATGGTGAACTTCCTGATATAACAAAGCCCTCGCCGTACGGTGGACAAGTTGAAGAAATTCCAGTTGATAATTATATCAGAGCGCAGGAAAAAGCGAACAGGATTGCTTATAAAAATTTAATTCGGGCAACAGTTCTATTAAAATCAATGCAGGTTGCTACCAGAATTGATTACTACAGTTTTGAAGATAGCTTTGATACGATGACAAGGATAACCGAAGCTGTTGATTCTTTTTTGTTAGATATGGGAAATGATGTTGATGATATTCTTTTCACCACATATGGTTTAAGCATATTTGATGAAACGACATATAACCAGTTGAAAGAAGTGAAGAGAATTTTCATTAAATCAATGAAGCAGATTGGAGCAACATTCGCTAATGTTATTGAATACGAAGTTGGCGCGGGTGTGCTTTCATCGCTGGAACTTGCATATGATTTATATAATGATTTAGATCGATGTGCAACAATTTTTGAACGCAATAGACCGCTTGTGAAACACCCTGGTTTTTTGCCTGGCGGCGAAACGATAGAGGTTTTAAGTGAATGAGATTGAATTAAAAGTTAATGGCGTTTTATACGGTGGATGGAAATCGTTGCAGGTCGATTTGTCCATGAACCAATTTGCAGGTGCCTTTGGTTTTACTGCAACAGATTTATTCCCGGGCAATCTTGGGCGTTGGCAAATAAAAATGGGTGATGAATGTGAAGTTGTATTGAATGATCATGCCCTCATTAACGGTTATGTCGACCAAATTAATAAAGGTTATGAGGCAACCTCGCATAATATTCAAATATCCGGAAGGGATAAAACAGCGGATTTAGTTGATTGTTCTTTTGCTGAATCCAGTAATGAATGGAAAAACATTTCCGTTGAGTCTATTATAAAAAAACTTTGCACGCCATATAATATAAACGTTGTTGTTGAGGCTTCTGTCACATCTGAAGCGGCAAAGAAAGAAAAAGAATTTAAAATAAATGAAGGTGAAAAAGTTTCAGAAGCTATATTGAGATTATGCGGGAATAAGGCAATACTACCTTTAACGATGGGCGATGGAAAATTGACATTGACCAGAGCAGGAACGACAAGAACATCTGATATGCTTGTCCTTGGTGAGAATATAAAGACAGGTAACCTTATACAGAATGACATGGATCGTTTTTCAGATTACATTGTTAAAGCGCAAGGTTCTGGCAACGATAATCTTTCTTTAACAGATTATGTGCAACCAACAGGACGTGGATCTGATAATGTAATTCGTAGATATAGACCCATTGTTATTTTATCGGATAAGAAAGTTGATAATGCTGGGGCGAAGGATCTGGCCAGGTGGGAAGCACGAAATAGAGCAGGGGCAAGTCGATCATTAGATTATATCGTACAAGGTTGGTTGCAATCGAACGGTGATCCGTGGCAGATAAATCGAATTGTTGAAGTGAAAGACGATCTTCTAAATATAAATAAGGAATATTTAATTTCTCAATTGTCATTTTCACTGACTGAAAGCGGTAGTGAAACGAACATTATTCTTGTTCATCCAGATACATATGAACTAAAACCTCAACCCGTTGAGATCAAAGGACCATCAGATGATGGCTTTGATCCAGCTACGGAGGTATCAAGATGAGTTGGTCAGATAAAATGAATACTGTATCATTTAATGAAACAGATATAAGAGAATATCTTGATAGAGTTATTGTTCACTGGAGAGAACGACGAGAAGAAGCCGTTGAAGAAAAAGATAAACTAAAAGCAGTATGCTATATTGATGCGTATCAATCTGTTAGAATGTCGATTTTTGGTGAATTATTGAAATGAAAAGATTAATTGCAGCACTGAAAAATAGAATATATTTGATTGTTGGACGAGCTATTTTAAAGGCTGTTAACAATGGAGAATCGACACAGAAACTTCAAATTGTTGCGTTGAACGGTGAAACGATAACCGATATTGAACGGTTTCAGGAATATGGTTTTGAAAGTTATCCTTTTGCTGATGCCGAAGTTGCTGCTTTATTTTTAAATGGTAATAGGGATAATGGTGTTGCGATATGTGTGCATGATAAACGTTATCGTCCAACCGACTTGGCCTCAGGTGAAGTTGCTGTTTATCATTCAGAAGGGCACCGAGTTATTTTAAAAGCTGGTGGAGTCATTGAGATTGCAGGAACAGAAATTAAAATTGGTGATGTTACAGGCGCTCTTGAAAAACTCTTAAACAAATTAGCGATGGATATCTATAATGGGCATACACATAATGTACTACCCGGTATAACTGATGTCCCAAATACGTTAATGGTTGAAGATACAGATACGACAGTAAAAACAAAGGCAAATTAAATGGCTACCGATATAAAGATATCATGGGATACAGATTTAATGGAAGGTGATTTCGGCTTTGAAGACAATGATCTTGAACATGATAATGGTTTGGAAACAGCGGTTTTAATATCATTGTTTTCTGATCGGAAGGCAAATGATGACGATGAATTACCAGATCCATCAAGAGGAAAAAGAGGTTGGTGGGGGGATCTTGTTTCCGGGATTGAAAATGATTTGATTGGGTCTAAATTATGGTTGCTCGAACGAAACAAAACAACAGAAGAAACGTTGGTGAGAGCAAAACAATATATTTTAGAATCATTGCGATGGATGATCGAAGACGGAATAACTAGGAAAATTGAAGTTGAAGTAGAAAGACAAGGCACAGTAATTAACCCGGTATTAACTTTTCTGGTTAAAATATTTAGAGATAATACAACGTTGAATATTAGTTTCAATGAGCAATGGGAGGCACAGGAAAATGCCATTTGAAAGACCTGGATTGCAAACAATAGTTGATAGAATAGCAAATGATTTTGAAGTAAAAATAAATGGAGCGAATAGTTTTTTAAGGCGTTCTGTTTTGAAAGTAATGGCAACAGTATACGCAGGAGCTATTCACCTTGTTTATGGTTTTCTTGGATATCAGGCTGATCAATTATTTGCCCTGAAAGCTGATACAGAAAATCTTGAATTAATCGGGAATGAATATGGTATTGAAAGAAAAGCTGCTGTAAAAGCGACAGGCGCGGCGCAGGCAACCGGAACGAACGGGGTTGTTATTCCTGCTGGGACAGAATTACAATCGGCTGATGGCAATGTTTATGTAACGGATGAAGCAGTAACGATTGCCGGCGGTGTTGCTGATCTTGAATTGACGGCCTATACTGCTGGCGCTGATAGCAATGACGATGGTGGTATTACATTGACGTTTGTATCGCCAATTGTCAGTGTTGATTCCACTGTCATTGTTTCTGCGGAGGGTTTAACCGGTGGATCAGATATTGAGGGAGATGACGATTATCGTTTACGAATTCTTGCAAGAAAACGACTACCTCCGCATGGTGGAGCGGGGTTTGATTATGAGGCATGGGCAAAAGAAGTTTCCGGTGTAACGCGTGCTTGGGCTTTTCCGCAATATATGGGGGCAGGAACAATCGGAATTGCTTTCACACGGGATGATGATGCTTCAATCATACCAAGTCTTTCCGAACGAGAAACGGTGTATGATTATATTATCGAACATGAAGATCCGTCAACTGGGGAAGTAATTGGTATTCCAGTAACTGCTGAACCTGGATTTTTTGTAATTGAACTTTTTGAATTTGCTGTATCAATGACGATAAATATTAGCCCTAATACTTCCGCTGTTCAAGCTGCTGTTATCCAACAGTTGGAGGATTTATTTTATCGTGAAGGTGGCCCGGGTGAGACGATTTATTTGTCTGAAATATCAGAAGCAATAAGCTTGGCAACAGGAGAGGAAAAGCATACCCTTATTTCTCCTGTTGCTGATATAACAGCGGCAGTCAATCAAGTTCATATTTTGGGGACGATAACGTTTAACGATTATGTATAATTCAACAAATTATTTAAGATTGCTGCAAAGCCTTTTGCCGAAAGGCAAAGCGTGGACACGGCATGAGGATAGCCGATTAAAGCAAGTGCTTGAAGGTGAAGCAGAGGAATTTGCCAGAATTGATATTCGTTCTGTTGATTTAATTAGGGAACGCGATACCAGAAAAACGTTGGAATTGATTACAGAGCATGAAGCAGATTTTGGCTTGCCTGATGCTTGTGGTATTGAAGCAACAACATTGACTGAACGCCGAAATATTTTGCATACAAAATTGATTACTCTTGGTCAACAGGATAAACAATATTTCATCGATCTTGCAGCCGCGCTTGGCTATATGATAACTATAACTGAGCATCAACCGTTTTGGGCTGGGGTCGGTTGTGCTGGTGATCCTTGCGGTGACCAGGAAGTTATCTTTCATTGGACAGTTAGCACATTACTTGCCGCTGAAATAATATACTTTATGGCGGGTTCCGGCAGCGCTGGTGATCCGCTTGTAAAACAACCATCATTACAATTACTTGAATGTACGATAAACAAATATAAACCTGCTCATACAACGGCTGCATTTATATATACAGGATATGGATTTGATCGAGGATTTAGTAGCTGCTTTAATGCTATTCCATGGAATGAAACACCTCATCTTGCCGGTTGTTTTGGTAGAGGATTTGGAATAGGTTTCGATGTCGCTTACGGCGGCTGTTTTGATAAAGGTTTTGGAAGTGGTTTTAATAAAATAGGGTAAAAGGAGAATAATTATGGCAGACACACAAAGAACAAGGGCGGAAATACTTGCTTTATTTGCGGATAATGTAACAGGACAGGTATCATGCCAAGATTTAAGAGATTTTGTTGTTACGGTTATGGAGGATGAATTTGTTAATCCAGGTGATTTTTGGCGTGAACCGGATTCACAATATTTAACTGCTGAAGGCGTCCGTGGATGGGTTGAATATTCTCAATTGATTTCTGAAGCATGTTCCTTTGGTACTGTGTTGCAAAGAGGCGCCTCAGGTCAATGGGTGCTTATGAGTGCGCCTTTCTTTTCAGCGGTATCATCACCTATTGTGATTGGTATTGCTGCTGAAAGTTATGCAGCAAGCACTTTTGGGAATGTGCTACGAAAGGGTCTTGTTTATCATTCAGCACATAGCGCGAGTTTTGATGGCGAAATCGGAAAGATGGTTTATTTGAAGAGTGATGCGAATGGTAGTATTATTTTGGTTAAGCAGACAAGTGTATATATTATTGGTATCGTTGAACCGGAACAAAGTACTGCTGATGAAGTGGATACAAATATTTGGCGCTTTATGCCTGAACTGATGTGGGGCATCGAAAATGTTGTATAAAAGGAGGTCATAATATGCATAGAACAGAGGGAGCAAACAAAACTGCTGATAATAAATTTACAGATGGCCCGCCAGGTACAACGGTTACAGATGATTGGTTGAATGCTGTCCAAGAAGAAATCGCCAATGTGATCGAATCGGCAGGGCTTGTATTAAAAACAGCAGCAACAGAAACAAATTTGCAATTGCGTGAGGCGTTATTGAAAACTGTCCCGATGCCAAGAGGTTATATTGACGGTTTGATTATGTCGAATAATGCTGTTGATGCGGTAAATGATATTGATATTTCCATTGGCAAATGTCGAGATTATTCGGATGCGGAAACAATTTCATTAACATCTATAATTACAAAACAGATCGATGCTAATTGGGCGGAAGGAACAAATCAAGGTGGTTTTCCATCAGGATTAGCTTTAGCAGTCGCAACTTGGTATCATGTGTTTGTAATTATGTCAACAGATGGAACAAAAGTGGACGCCGGCTTTGATACAAGTTTAATTGCAACAAACTTGCTTGCCGATGCTACCGATTACAGCATATTCAGAAGAGTTGGTTCTGTATTGACGGACGGTGCTTCAGGCATCATTGCCTTTCATCAGCAAGGGAATTTATTTTTATGGTCTGATCCTCCATTGGATATAAATGCTGCTGCTTTTGCAGCGAACGTTGATCAATTATGCACATTATCTATTCCATTAGGGATTAAAACAGGGGCTATTTTTAATGCTACCGGTATTAGCATGTTAGATACAAAGGGATATTATTTTTCATCTCCTGATGTAACGGATGAAAATACAACGCACATAACAGCGCCTTTGCTCTCTTTAGGTGCTGGAAACATATCAGGAACAGGTGATGCAACCGAGGCAGTAGGTATGGTATATAATATTCTCTCAAATACAGCAAGTCAAATAAGAGCAGTTACTGATGACGTTTCTACTTTATACATAGCCTCTCTTGGCTGGATTGATCAAAGAGGAAAGGATGCTTAATTATGAAAGTTTATTTTGTCAAAAGAGATGAAAAAAAGAAAATTATCAGCACATATGCTCGGCCACAATTCGAAGGACAAGAAATGTTGTTGGAATCAAGCAAAGAAATTGTTTCTTTTTTGGATGAACAAAAGAAAAATATTGAACAGGACAATGAAAACGATCAAAAAATTGCAAGAGAAATGCGAATACTGGCTATCGAATCATTGAAAAGCAAAAATGAACTTCCACCTGATTTTGAGGGGTAAATTATGCCTAATCTTTGTGATATGCATGCTGGCCATGTAGAAAATATTAGAGAACTTAGTAATTTTAAAAAAAAGCTTGATGGTGGTGAACAAGGCATGGGTGAAATAGATAGGCTTTGGCAAGCCATTGAAAGAAAAGTATCAAAAGGAATGGTCATTACTTTTGCTGTTTTGATCATTACCGTTGTTTCCGGTCTCTTTGGCCTTGTGTATCATTCAAATAGTAGGGTTTTAGATGAGATGGTGGCGATAAAAGTCAATGTTGGATTAATTAACGATAAATTAAAATAGGTGATGGTATGATGACCGAAGAAGATAAAAGATCGATTGTGCTCCAGGTAGCTATGAGCTATCATGGAACGTTTTATACCTGGGGCGGTGATGATCCGTCCGGGTTCGATTGCAGCGGATTGGTTATTGAATGCTTTAAATCGGTTGGTATTTTGCCGAGGAAAGGTGATTGGGCAGCGAGGGACCTTCATAATTTATGGAGGAACAACAAAGTTCAAATTCCTAAAATGGGAGATGTTGTTTTTTGGTATAATCATGATCACACTGATATTGTTCATGTCGAATTATTGTTAAATGATGAACTCTCAATAGGCGCCTCCGGCGGTGGTAGTAAAACTAAAACAAAGGAAGATGCAATCAGGGATAATGCTTTTATTAAAATACGGCCATTTGAAAGCAGGCCTCATATTGAAGGCTTTTATAATCCATATATTTAAAGAAAGAACATTTTATATATGTATTTTGTGCGTTGTTCTTTTAATCATTATTCTTATGTCTATTGCGATGCATTTTTAAAATGGATTCCGTTACAAAAGAACAACAGGCCGCTCTTATAAAGAGAGTTCAACACTTAAAACTTAATGATGAAAAGAAAAAAGAATTGATTGAAATTATATCAACCATTTTTGAAATGATAAAGGAAGGTGGAAAATGAACTGGCTTATGGCGATAAAAAACTTTGTTGTCGGTGCTCCAAAGATAACTACCGATATATTTGATAAAGATAGTGGGTTGCTTTCTAAAGCGGGCGGCTTTATTAATGATTTACATTATTCTGACCAGGAAAAAATGAGAGATGTGGCTGCCCAGGGAAAAGCGGCAACAGAATTTGTAAAAGCCACTCTTGGCGAAAATACCGAAAAAAGCAAAACAAGGCGTGAGCTTGCAGTTATGTGGATAAGAGTACAGCTTTATCTGGTTTTAACAACAGCTATCTGTGTCCCTTTAGCTGCAATTTTTCCAAACCCAGGCAAAGAGATATTTGCCATGATGTATCAGCTCACTACTTGCACGCTGATGATCACCGGGACAGGCTGCGTTATGGTATATTTCTTTGGTAGTTACGGTTGGAGTACCTATATAAAAAATGAAAAGAAAACGGATTAATGATAAAAGTCAGCGTCTTACGCCTCCCTATGGATGGTCAATACCCAAGAGATACGCTGCACTGACTTATTAGCCGTTTTCGTTGTAGTAAAGAAATAAATAAGGACATCCCCACAAATCTTTACTCCGTCTCCAAACTATAACACCTTTTGATAAATTCATTGATTTGGCTACTGCTTTTGCGCAATCAACAGATCGTTCACCAGTCTCTAAAAAGTAATCAGCAATAAGACTGTAACCGCATTTATCCATGTTTAGGTCAACGCTGTGAGTAAATTTCTTATACTTTGACGAATCTTTGAATTTATTAAATGAAATTATTTTAGGTTCCATTATATTTCTTTTGGCGTAACTTTATTTCCCTATCGGCCCAGCAACCAACCACTTCTACAATCCTAATGCCTTCAGGATTATCTTTAGGTGCTAAAAACAACAGTGCGCCCATTAACCAACCGCACAATAATAATCTAAATTCGTGTATTAAATTCATAGAAATATAATGTTATTAGTTCAGCCGTTGCGGGTTGATTGATACATTATGTTTTCCCTTGCCATCACCATGAAACTTTTGGTTGTGCCGTTTTAAATCTTTTTGATTAAGTTCCATGATCCCACCAGCACTCATAGTATCAATAAGTAAACCTATTCCCATTTGTCTGATTACTTTTGCCGGTAGAGCTACCCAAAAAGGCTCTCCATCGTTTATTCTATCAAGAAAATCTGAACCTACTTTTTTCATAACCAATTTCTCCTTTGCTCAAAAAACATAATGATTGAGCTGACCTGAACCAAAAGCCATAAAACAGATATCATCCTTGAATCTCTCGGCTTTTGGTGTCAGCGTCCGGCGGCTTATTAGCCCTTAAATGTCGTCTAAAAATTAACAGTATTGCATCAGCATAAGGTAAATTCCAGTCATAGCAAGTCATGTGTCTCGGTAAGAATGTTTTCAGTTCGTATATAATTTTTCTTTCGGTGGCTGTATATTCTAAAGTGTCTGGCTCCCATTCACTTTCATAAAAACCATTCTCCCATTTTTTATTTAGTTCTTGGAAATTTAAATCCATAATTCCTCCAAAGGGCTAATATTGAGATCACAGGCGCTGTTTGTTTAATGTTATCTTTTTCCCATTGCCAACGTTTATAGTAAAAGGCATATCTTTTGTTATGCATTTCGTGGCGTCCTGTGCATGGACTGATTGAGAGGCGTACTCTCTACCTTTGAGAAATGCAGAATAGGCCATATCTCTATCACTGAACATATTGCTGTGCCAAAACTCTTGTTTAGATTTCCACCACTTCTTAAAGTACTCATATTCTTTATCTTCGCACACTTTTAGTCTCCCAATGTTTGAAATCAGCGTCTTACGCTAACCTGTTGATGTTGCAGCTACTTCCCATTGGTAATTTTATGATGACTTCTTGATACAAAGGGAGACGCTGCATTGGTTTATTCTGCCCATTCTTCTTCGCCTTCATAATCTTTCCATAAAAACCACTCCCAATCTTCACGAAATATAATCATTTGTTGCTCACATAGCTCACTGCAGGTTTCTTTATCATCATCTATTACGTCCCGCCCACAAATAAAACATGGCTTCGTTGAATACATATCATCGGGAGTGGAAATATATTTTGGCATTGTTCATTCCTTTCAAGGCAGAATGTATAATTATATGTCACGACGTAAAACAACTATTTCAATTTAACTATATTTAAATTGCATTTATCCATTAGTTGTGTATTGTTGTTTTTTTCTGCTTCGCTAAATAATTTTTCCCAGACTGTTATATTACCCGGGAAGTTATCCAGGTATGATTGATAGGCAATAATTGCCTTATCGGGCAGATCAAGTTTAACGTATAGATCACCAATCGCTTCAAGAAAATAATCAAACTCATTTGTATCAGCCATAACTCTTTTAAACAAAGGCATGGCTTCCGGTATCCTATCTGCTTGCACATATACCAAGCCCAATTCAAACTGATATTGTTTTTCATCCGGTAATTGTTTATAGAACTCAATTGCTTCATCATATTGTCCTTGTTTAATCGCAACTGACGCTTGACCCCAGGTTAATACATCAAAAAAAGTTTTATCCGGCAATAGCCAATAAGCAGCTTTTAAATATGCTTTTGCTTTTTTCCAATTTTTTGACTTTTTACCGATCTTTCTTGCCTGTTCAATTAAGTAATTGAATTTTAAGACTTTATTTTCATAATCGATATCCGTTTTTCTTGCTTGTTTTAATTTTAATGATCGTAATTCTTTTGCTTTTTCCAGTACATCTTTTGCTTCTTTATTGTCCGGATCTATTTTTAATATCTTTTTGGCATCAATATATGGGTGTGCAAAATTACCTTGATTCAAATATTCATTAGCGTCTCCCAGGTCGATTGATTCTTGATGCCATAATCTGTCTGCCGGTAATCTTATGATCGTATCAAGATCAAGGATTGCTTGTTTATAATGTTCTTTCAATCGTTTTGACGCTTTTATGGCTGCTTCCAGAATCAACCGATTTCGTTTCACCCGTATTTTCAGATCGTCTTTATTTTTTCGTAAATTATTGATCTTCCCGCTCACCAGCATTTCCCTTGTCTGTATCATTTTTGATTCGTTGAATACTGCCAATTGAACAAGGGTTATTTTCCTTGACAGCTCAAATGCTTTGTTTGAATATTTTTCGTTCTTTTTTAATTCCTTTAACAAAAAAATATCATCTTTGGCTTTAAGTATTTTTTTCCCTGATGATATACCATAATTACAATTTTTGATGATTGTTTTCAGGTCAATAACTTCTTGTTCCAGTTTCGGTATCAGATCATCAATGATTTTTTCAATGTTTTTTACCGGTCGCAATAATTTTTTCGGTAATTTTTTATTTAATTTTTCCTTGCAATATTTATCAATTGCATGTTGCAGCGTCATTTGTTTGGTATGCTTTATTCTCGCGCCGCCTTGAGTACAATTAATAATATTGAAATCTTTATATGCTTTGATCATGTTTTCAAACGCTGTTATAAATGATGCCAGACCGCTGTTGGTTAAAACGTATCCACCAAAAAAGCCTTCTGCGGATACTGCTGCGCCCATTGAATAAGCGCTTCCGTGCAGGTGTGTTCGCTGGTCAGTTACTTCCCACATGATTTCACCGTTCACAATTCTGGTTTTCCCACCAGCATCCGCCTGTTCAATATGACTTTTTTCGCCAAGCGCCAGGTCCTGACCAATCATCATAATTGGATTACAGCCCATAACACAAGCAGCACTCAAACAAAGATGGGCAACACTACCGCCCTGCATAACTGTTCCTTTATCGTTCAGCACGGATAATGCCGATGTTTCTTCCTGGATGTTGCAAGTTATAAATTTTGGGCCCTGCCATTGTTGCAATAGTGGTGCGTATGCTCGATTTAAGCAGATCAACGGAACATTGGAATCCATTAAACCTTTAAAGTGCGCCATATTAACTTCACCGAAATCAACGGTGCAAATAAAATCAGGTGTTATATCGTATCCTAAAAGAACACGTAATGCTTGACCAACAGCGATTATAATGACATCATTTTTATATTTCTTTAATACATGAATATTTTTTTCCAAACTTGGCCCGGTGCTGACCGTTACGGCTGGTTTTCCTTTGAATATATTAATCAGATCCTTTATACCGGGATGACCGATTACATAAGGAAGATTTAATATATCGTTGTCAGCAATCGTACTTCCTGCGCTCCTAACCGTACCGGTATTGCATTTTATTTGATTGATTTTGTTATGGATGAATAAGGCCAGTTTCATATACTCGATCCGTTGCTGAGCATATTGCTCAATTGTGATATGCCAATTATTGACGGATATACCACTTTCCGCTGCTTCGAGCATCAAGTTTAGCTCATCCATATTAGAGCAGAAAATAACGTCTTTTAATTCTTCCTTGGTAAATTTTTTGCGGACATATTCAACAAAATATTCCTCCGGTTCAGCAATGATCACACGGTGCTTTTCCTCCCGTTTATTGATGATGGCTTGTAGCAGATAACCTAAACCGCAACCGACAATGACCGAAATATCCTGTTTGTATAGATCCTGGTGCTCGACCAATGCTTCTGCTTCCTTCAACGGATCATCCAGATCGTATGCATGCTGTTTATTGTCAACTAAAAAGTTCTTTTTCTTCTGTATAAATTTAATCCATTTCGGTGGGTTCATTGATTCTCCTCATTAATTTATTAATTTTAAGATCGCATTCGGTTATTTTGTTGAATATTTCTTTGGCTTCTTCCGGAGCATACTTCACGGCCAACCTTAAAAGTTGCATCCAGTTATGATTATTCTCCGTCCGTACCTGTTCGATCTGGTCTATAATTGTAGTGTCTAATTTAGCTTCTTCAAAGTTGGTATGTCCATCAATTATTTCTTGAAAAGCAACTTGATCTGCTGGATACATACTTACCGGATTATTTTGATCATCGTACCCTTTTGGTAATTTTGCTATAATTTCTTTTTTTATTTTATTATTTATTTCTTTTACTGTATCAATTATTTCATCAATCATTTTTGCATGTTCATTATCAGAAAGCATTTCTTTTTTAAATAGTTTATGCAAATAAATGATGAATATTATTAATCCAACTATAGCCAAAAAAGATCCTATATAAAGCGTTAAATTATTCATTTTGGCCACCACTCCGAGTTTAAGATTCCATAACAAACAACATCGTAATAGTCGCCGTCAAGATATACACCTTTCCGAAAGCGACCTTCTTCTTTCATACCGAGTTTATTGAATACTTTTATCATACCGGCGTTGACCGATGCAGTTCCCGACCAGATACGGTTTAGATTTAGTTTACCAAATCCATGATCAAACAACCAAGTTGTTGCCTGAGTACAAATTCCTTTGCCCCAATAATCTGTGTTGCCTATGACAACAGCGAATTCGGCAGAACGATTGACCCAGTTTATCGACTGTAAGGCGATGTTGCCGATGTGAACGTCTTCTTCAACTATATTGGAAACGGATATACCGCTTTCCGCTGCTTCGAGCATCAGGTTTAACTCATCCGTATTGGCAATGTTTTTCTTTGATATAATCGCCCATACGATGTTGGTATTCAATGAAGCAATGAATTCTTTCTTTTGCTGATCGGTGTACGGGAAAAGACCATGGCTATTAAACCTTGTTACTTCAGGATCATAGAACCATTTTAAATAAGGCTCTTTCATATCATCTTTGGTGAATGGTCTGGCATAAATATTATCATTCTCGTAAAGTTTAATCATTTGTTACCTCCTATGCATATGTATCAACAACCAGTCCTTTTATATCTTCTTTTGAAAACCAATTCGAGTTGGTGTTGCTTTTATATGCAAGTGCTTTGACTCGTTGAACGTTTTTGGTTATGCTGTAAAATGTTCCATTGTCAATCGTATGTGCGCCCTCTTCTTTGGTTATTAATGTTTCATGCAGTTTTTCACCCGGGCGAATGCCGATTTCTTTTATTTTATCATTAATTGTATAGTCTTGACATGGATACATTTTTAATATCCGTATCATTTCTTTTTTAGCAAACTCCTCCGCAATCATTTCGATATGTGCAGATGGCATTTTTGGGATGTATGTTCGCCCAGGTTCTATGTGATGCAATCGTTCAATTATAAAATCAGCGACGGATTCCAAAGAAATAAAAAACCGGGTCATTTCTTTATGGGTGACAGTAATATAACCTTGTTTTTTGATCTGTTTGGCGAACAGCGGAAATATACTACCCCTGGAACCAATGACATTTCCGTACCTGCAAGATGCAAATATTGGCCGTTTACGATTACCGGCATACACGTTTGCTTGGGTAAATAATTTTTCTGCAACTGCTTTTGTCATGCCATAAAGGTTAATTGGATAAACCGCTTTATCCGTACTGATGTTCATTACTTTTTCAACATCGTTATCCAATGCTGCCTGGATGATGTTAACAGCACCATCGATGTTTGTCTTTTTAGCTTCAATCGGATTATACTCGCATGATGGAACTTGTTTCAATGCTGCACAATGGATGACAATAGCCACACCTTTCATTGCCATTTTTAATCGAGCATAGTCCCTGATATCACCAACCAAAAATGATATTCCAGGCGCAGCGCTTCCTATATTTATATTCGATATCCATTGCCGCATTTCCCATTGTTTAAGTTCGTCGCGCGAATATATTCTGATTCCTTTAGGCCGACAATTGCCTCTGGTTAAAAGTTGATTCAGGAGTTCTTTTCCTAAACTGCCGGTTCCGCCTGTGATTAAAACTTCTTTTCCTTTCATGCATAATCCTCCTGTATAGTTGAATAGTAAAATTGCTACATGGTTCCTTCGTTGGTGGTCTAAATAATATTTCAAGTTCTTTATAAAAATTATCCAGTGCGATATCTGCTTTTCTCCTTGCCCTTGCTAAACTGATATATTCGTCGTTATCCCTTACTAAGCCAAGCGTATATAATTTTGCGCCGACTGCAAATCTTGATTTTTCAATAAAATATCCAATTTCAACATTGCTTTTATAATTATAATTATCAATTAAATAATCTACCTGCCATTGTTCCCATTTAAATGCACGAAGATTTTTTATATTTTGCCGATTGTTTATATTCATATTAGATATCTAACTCTAATAGACAAGCTTCGATTTCCCGTTTATTCCTAGTCTTATTGTTTTGCACAATAATTCTTTCTTCGTAGTATTTTGGATAATCAATTACTGTTCCATGAACATAATTCAAACCGTGATTCCATTTAACTTTTGTTCCAATTGGAAACTCTATCCTTTTAGCTTTATCCATTTCAGCTATATATTTAACATACATTTTGTGCCATTCGTCATCATGTTCTGTATAGATTTCTTTACAAGTTTTCATGATTTCTCCTATATGATATCTAATGTTAAGATCACAGGCGCGGCCACTTATGACCGCAATTCTCACAGCATAGCACAGGTTCAGGTTCGCCGCATTCCTCACAGCGTATGGCGTCCTGTGCATGGATTGATTCGTTTTCGGTGTGGCTTATCCGTGACAAATCAATGTGTGCATAACCACCAGTCCACATTGTGTTTTCCATTGTTTCGTGTGGGACCTTAAAAGATATTGTGTCTTTTGCAAAATCAATGCTAAATAATTTTAATTCCATAACTCCTCCTTAGAAAACGAATGATAAAAGTCAGCGTCTTGCGCATCCCCCGGGATGATCAATGCTCCCGGGAGACGCTGCACTGGTTATTATATTTTTTATATCAATTGATTTCGTATCAAGCTTATCTAATATTTGTTCGTTCGTAAGTTTAACCTTAAACCGCTTAAAATTTCTATCTTTTTCCCGTTTGGCTTGGCTGCAATAACGACAAAGACCAAAACCCATTCCTTCCGATGGAAATTCTCCACATTCAATACAATATCCCATTTTTCCTCCTAAAAATATAATGCTGAGATCACGGGCGATGCTTTTTAGAGTCCCGTGCAGCGATTTATTAACCATTTCTGGCTGCGTGAACCCTTAAACAATTTTTACAGGCATTCGCTAAGGGTACATTAATTGTCATTCTGAAAGTATTATTTTCATCAAAACCCCTGCCACAAATAGGGGCTGAAAGCATCCCTGCGGGTATAAGTTCTTTTCTATTTACCCCTTCACCTGGCTCATAAACCAAATGTAATTTTTGGCCTGATTTTATCTGCATATATAGCATGGTCAATATCCTCTAATGGTTAATGTTTAGGATGACAGGCATCTTAGTTCAATGTCTTGTCTATGCAGTTATTATGAAGCAACTGTCTAAACATCTCCTTAATTGTCTCACCTAACTGCCAGAAAACACATCTAATATTTAAACCAACCATATTATTTCCCCGCCTATAATGTTTTATTGCTGTGAGTAAAAATGCCAAGGAACCATTAATATGAAACAAGACCAAATAGTATTTAGATCTTGGGTTCTGTGACATTTTTCTAAATATAAAAAAATATGTCTCTTCGATTAGCTTCATAATAGTGAAGATCAGGTGCATACGATATGCTTATTATTGTCGAGTTTGTCAGTGTGCCTCTGCACTGTCAGATTCTTTTTCGACGGCGTTCACAGCATCAAGAGCAGCTTTTAATGGCTTATTAAAATCACGATCTTTCCATAACCATTTTATTGCATGAGTTTTATGATTGCGTTTTAAAAATTCTAAAACTTTTTTCTTTTGTCTTTTATTCATATTTTACTCTCCAAGAAAAAGAATATTGAGATAACCTGCGGCGGGTTACTCGCCGCCTGGACTTATTTCTGTTTTAAACCTGTCGTCTGGCTATGCTTTCGGCTGGCCGCAGGATATCAGCCGTCATGGTTGATTGATACATTATAAATTTTCAGCGATTTCCTCTGCCATTCTTGATATATGTTTTGCATGAGCTTTAAATCCTCTCAGCGTTGTAGCAACTTTGATGCAAGTATGTCCGTAATGTAAAAAAATTCCTTCGTCATAAGAATCGCCATCTTTGTCATATCTATTTACCGAAAAACTTGGCCCTATATATTCATCTGCTGGTATTCCATTAATGTCTTCCATAATTCCCTCCAAAATTTATAATAATTAAGATCACATGCGATTGCCCTTTAGAGCTTGTGCATCGCCACATTATTTGTTTCGTGGATAACAATAATTACAATCGTCCTTTTTAAATCTCTGTTTTTGATATTTCTTGTTATCACGAAATACTAACTTCCCATTATACCCATGTTCTTTGGCCAGCCTATACGCTGCGTTCCAAGCTGCCTTTTTTGTTTCAGCGTGTACGGCAAAACCACTGGCCATTACTGGATCTGTGTCAAAATTATATCGTTTCATTTATATCTCCTAACAAATAATAGTGAAGATCAGGTGCATTCGAGCTACACCTAAAGTTCAAGTTAAAAGAGTGCTCCTGCATCGGAGATTATGAGGCTTTGCCCAATATTTTCTCAAAACTATCTTTGAGGTGTTGGCGCTCATATATTGTTTCGGGGTCTGATTGCCCTGCATCATGATGTAGAATCGACATAGCGGCATCGATTAAATCTTTAATTATTTCATTAGTTATCTTCATGTCTGTAGCCTCATAATGTTATTAGTTCAGCCGTTGCGGGTTGATTGCGCCGATACGTTCTCAGACTCCTTTATGCTCGGCACAACCCATTACCTCTGAGTTGACCCGCTTTTCAGCAATCTGCTGCAACGGATATTATACGATTACTTCACAGCCCATACAAACTCACGTGAATTTTCTGGACACATTAACCATTGAGCTTTTTTGGGTAATGGATGACTTTTCTGCGTGTCTGTAACGAAGTTTCTCATTTTTTCATGTCTATCGCTGTCTTCAAGATTATCTTCGATCTCTATTTGACTACACATTTTTGTCGAACCATCTTTAAATTGCCAGTGTAATTGATATAACATTTTAATTCTCCTAATCGTATAATGATAAAAGTCAGCGTCTTGCGCCTCACACGGGCTGATCAATATTCACGAGAGACGCTGCACTGGCTTATTCTGCTTTCATTTTCTCTTTTATAATTGCTTCATTTCCTTTATTAATTATAGAATTTGGATCTAACACTGCTTCTAAAATTATGCCTGTCATTTCTTTGGTGTTTTCTCCTGATTGACGAATAAAGTCACGGGATTGTTGGTGTAATTTTTTGTAATGATTTAACTCAGATTGTAAGGATAAAATTTTCTCATGCATTTCAATAATTTGATATGCGAAATCAACAACATCAAATTTATATGCTAAGTGGTTCATGTTTTCCTCCATTTCTTAAAGCAGAATATATGTTATATGTCATGATGTAAAAGTGCTTAATAATTTCGTTTCATGGTTACAGGATTCGTTCGCATTTTCAATAACTTCTTATCAATGACAAAACGAGCGGATACTTCTTCACATCGCTCCATTGTATCAACATTTATCATAACTGTTTTTATTTCTCTTGGTAACCAGCAATGGCCGATGCTGTATTCAAATCCTTTACCGTCTAAGTCAAGATGGAATTCGATTGCTCGTGCGCCATTAGCAACAGCCTGATATATGACACCAGGCTCCTTTGAATGATCAGACCAACCAATTTGTTCGGGAATGGTTGCTTGTAATATATTTATTTTATACAAATTACATTCTTCTATTTCTGTTGGATAATGACTATTGCAATGATAAACAGTTATGTTTCCTGATCGCTTTCGCCAATCAGCATCAATATAATCCAACAGTAGAAAAAGTTCATGCAAGGATATTAACCCGGTTGAAATGAACAATGGCTTTTCGGTATTGTAGCACTGCTTAATCATATCAATACAAAGGATTTCGTAAGAACCGATCTTGAAAAAGTCAGTATAATTATTCAGCCATTCAATCGAATCTTTATTGAACACTGAAAAACCAACCTTTATTCCAACATCTTTGCAGTATTTATATATGGATGGTATAAAACCTACAGGCAGTTGCCAATGGCTCATTTTTGCAATCGTTTCAGGCTTTGTCCATAACTGATTGGCCACGAATGATTGAAATTTAATGCCCCAGCAACCAAGTTCTTTCGCTTTTTCAATGAACGAAAAACAGCGGCCTAACTCCTGATTATGATTACTTCCAACCTCTGCAATGAATTTTGTTTTCATTTTTCTCCTTTAAAAAGAAGGTGGTTGCTCATTCTTGAATTATTGGATGAAAGCCAATGTTCCAGTCCCTTGCTGGTTTGCTCTTTCTTTTAGGAGGTGAACAAACAAGAATCTTTTTAGTTATCAGAAGGCCCACCTTGGCAAATCACATTGAATATTGTTTTGGAACTGGTTGCGGCCCACCTGTTGTTCTATCTGGTTGTTCTTTTCTTTTATCGAAGATTGATTCAGAATCAATCAATTCAAGGCGCATTTCATCAAACCATTCTGCATCTTTTCTTTTACCGTCTTCTGCTTTCGGAACAATGCCGTAGGTAGTGCATCCTGTTATCCATTCTGAACGACCGACAATAATGCCTTCAATCCCCGTTACAATATCTCTTGCCTTTTGCCCTAATTTAAATCTGTAATTCATAATAGTCTCCTTTTCATTTTAAAACATCAATTAAAAAAGTTCATCCTTATTTTCCCATACTTTTATGAATGCATCACCAACATCCTGCATGTCAATAGGTTTTGAATTCGGGGCATGCAGCAATGTCAAAAATAGTTCATCCTTCCATAGTCGCTCGGCAACCGGGCAAAGGCCTTCTTCATATACTTGCTTATAAGAACTTTGTTTGAATGCCCAATGCGCTTGTGACTGAAACAACGGCATCAAATAGATAGGCTTGATATATCCACACCCGATAGGAACGCCTTCCGTGTCCCTGTCTTTTCTTGGCATCAATTCTGCCTTAACCGCTTCAATATATTTGTCACGGTGAAGTTCTTTGTTTGTCCATAAATAAGGCAGGACGTAACATGTGTGGGTGCAAAACGGTCTTGGCTCAGGTTCACGAATACAATAGATATCGTCTAACATCATCACATCCAGCTTTAAAACGTTGGCCATCCGTTTTTCAAGAAGATCATCGAGCTTTTTCAATTGCTCAATGGCAACGGCAGCGGTCAATTCGGTCATACGGAAATTATAGCCGACAATATCGGTATCAAATGCAAATGTTCCTTCTTTTTCAATATCATTAACAACAGCATCGCCATTATTCATGAATAAACGGCAACGCAAATCAAGTTCAATATCGTTCGTTGTAATAATCCCGCCTTCACCGGCGTTCATATGTTTACCATAGTTGAATGAAAATATTCCAATGTCGGCCAGTGTCCCTGTGAAGTTGTCTTTATACTTTGCTCCTGGGGCTTGGGCAGCATCTTCGATCACATATAACTTATGATCATTTGCAATTTTATTTATTCGTGGATCGTACGGTTGACCAAACAACGATACAGCAATAATCGCTTTCGTTCGTGGTGTGATTCTTTGTTCAACACTGGCTGGATCTAAACAAAAATGTTCCGGTTCAACATCCGCAAAGATCGGGATTGCGCCAAACATGAGCGGTACAGTTGCGCTGCATGTCATTGAGTAGGGTGTAACAATGATTTCATCACCTGGTTTGAGACCAATAGCTCCACACGCCGCAATTAATCCGGATGTGGCTGAATTAACAGCGATAGAAAACGTTGAACCGAATTTATCTGACCAATCCCTTTCAAGCCGTCTGACATTTGGACCGCCATAGAAATCTTCCGTCCAGTTCGCTCGATAATTTGACAATCGACCATTGAACATGGTTTTCATGACAGCAATGTATTCATCCTTATCGAATGTATCCTGGCTTGGAAATAATTTTGTTCTGACCTTTGGGCCGCCGTTGATTGCGAGTTTCATTGTTCTATTTCCTCATTTTATTTATTTAATATTAAAAATAATACCACTATACAAATGGATATGAACATTATCCGAAAAATTATTGAAACAAATGTCCTTTTAAAATAAGGGCATATGATTGCATTTATGCAGCTTTTTGCTTCACCATTTTCCAAGCAACATCCAGCATCAATTATTATACAATAATGTTTGCAATCCCTACATATTTTTTTAAACATATTAAACATATTTATTCACCTTAAACATTAATTAATCGATGAACTTCTAAAGCATCTTCACCGGTACAGATTGGTTTTGACCAACCGTGCAATACTGAAAAAGCGTTATCGATCAGATTTAATAGCGCTGTGTTCAATGACGTTTGAGAATATTCCGGTACGGAAGACAATGCAGGATAGTTTCCATACATTGATTTTTGTTTGCCATAGAACACTCGCTGCAAGCCATTATCGATAAATTGATACCGGCCATCTTCAGTCAATACGTCAATTTCAAACACTGAATATTTTTTGCTGTCAACAGGAGTAAATATAACATGATCACATCTTTCCCAGCGACCGTATAAGGCAAGGGACATATCACCTTGTTCGCCGTCTTTGATCACGTTGTCTTTTAACTTATTCATTACCTTCAATGATTTATTTTTGCCAAAAAGATAATTGCAAATATCAATCCCATGGCAACCGTCCCGCTTAAGACCTCTGCCATAAATAATACGGCATGAATATATCTTCTTGTCTTCTATTTCTCTTTTAAAAGATCTCATTGAACTATCAAACCGTCTGATATAATCAACAATGATCGGTATATATCTTTTCTCATTTTTGCGTTTTTCCTGTATTTGATATAAATCGATTATATCATCAATAATGCTTTCCGCTTCTTTATAGTTGGAACAGAACGGCTTTTCACAAATAACAACTTTTGGCTGCATCCATGGAAAATCGATTGAAAGTTCGAAAATAGTCTTCATCACCTGGTAATGTAAATCGGTAGGTACACATACGGAAAGAATGTCCGGACTTAACTCCTTTATCATAGTGACCATATTTATATAAGCATAACAATCCCACTTCTTTGCTGCCTTATTCGCTTTTTCAAGATCAACATCACATATGCCTATAAGATTAATGTTCGGATGCAAAAATGCTGCATGAGCCTGAGTAAAAATGTTTTTTGTTTTTGGGCTATCAAACTTATCGTCTTTTAAAGCGCCGATTGATCCTGCGCCTATGATGCACATTGTTTTCATTATGCCTCCTTATACCAACCTTTTCCATCACGTATAGCTTGACCTCTCATTGTCCAAATCCTATGCACAGGATATTCCGTTTTGAAATGGTTAGAACATAATTTTAATCTTGGTTTTCTTTTAAGAATTGTTTTGCTTTTTAATCGATTTAATAGCTCTTCACCAACTGCTTTTAGCTTTTTCATTTTTCATTTTTCTCCTTTATTGTTTTAACCATTCCTTTATATTATCGGATGAATCAGTGATAATATATCCCTTGTCTGGTAAATATGCTACATGATACCATATTGACTGATCTTGTGGTGAAAATTCCAATTGTGGATTGATCTGTCTATGATGTTTAAAACCATCTTCAATTAGCTTGTTTTTAACAGGCGGCTGAGAAGAAAAAAATGTTATCAGAATAGATACCAACCATTTTAGGAAATTACGTCTTTTCATTTTTATCCTTTTTGAAGTACCCTGCGGCTTTGGGCATTAACCGCAGGGTGTTATAGAGTTATCTAATAAAATACTATAAATTAATATCTATGCCATCGTTGGCTAAAATAACACAGCCATAGGCACCACCTCCCAAAGCCCAAAACAGATTATCCTGTTATTTCCTCCCACATTTCAAAATATCGTTTGCCAAGTTTTAATTGGCTTGCTCTATCGAAATGAGCTATATCCCCACCAGTCAAATCCTCGGATGAAACAATACCAATGTTGTCTAATAATTGATACAAAGAATATATGCGCGAATTGAATTTTGCATAATTTGAATTCCATCCAGCAAGCTCACCAAAGATAAAAGGTAATTCAAAATTCCACAAATCATCCCGGAAAGCGGCAACCATTTCTGTTGTTTGATTTACCCAATCTGATTGATTGAAATCAGTTTCCCCTTGGTGAACTAAGATTGCTTTTATTCTATTCAAATCCGGCAAGGAATCTAATTTTTTCATGGTGCATTCATAACAAAAATTATTCCTTTGCCAAGATTCTATATCCGTGCTACCTCTGGCATTAACGATTAGGCCAATATTCTTATCAGGATATTTTTTGATATATTCCTTTGCAAAATTGAAAGCGAAATTTAAACCTTTTCCAACTTCAACCGGGTCTGAAATAGCAGAATAAAACATATCAGGATACCTTGGAATATTTGAAAATTGGTTGTATATATGTTTTGCTTTTATCCATTTGTTATCTTGAATAAGCAGATAAACATTCTCCAAATCCTCCAAATCCTCTTCATATATTTTACCTCTTCCAGCGGCGTTACTTTGGCCGATGATTAAAAAAATATCGGCGTCAGCAGGCAGTTCAACAATATCGAATTCGGATGTATCAATTGGGTCCAAACAAAAAACGGGCTTTCTATTGTCAGGTGGTGAAGGATCATCGTTTCCGCTATCATTACATGATGTGATAAAAACCAATGATATAATAATAATTAATAAATGTTTCATTTCATAACTCCTTTCCTTTCAACGTGGCTATTGATGTTTAAAAGGTGCATGTTTGCATGCAAAAAATCTATTACGTCGATTGCCGAAAACCAATCACCCTGATCGAAATTAGTAAAAATTTTCCTGATCAATGTCAAATCATCTTCTTCGTCAAGGGTTAAGCCCCAGGATGGATGATGATAAGTGTAGCTCGGTGGGTTATGGTTAAACATTGACACATCTTTTAATTGCATAATGTTTATACCAGCATGTTCCCGAACTGGGTTATCGTCCTTGAGCTTTTCATGTATACGTTCAAGCAGTTCGGTCGAATAAACCTGTACATCAAAACCGTCCGGCCATGTTCTTGGGAAAATGTTGCTGCCATAATCAATGGTAGTATATTCTTTCATTGCTCGACAAATAGCGTCAATATGGCGATAATCAATCAACGGGCAATCGCCGGTTATATCGACTATCCTATCGACATGGTAGTATTGAGCGCATAATAAAACACGCTGCAAAACATCATCCTCGGGCCCGGAATAAACATCAATCTCGTTATGAAAACACCAGCGCCGCAAAGAATCGTTCTTAAAATCAAACCCGGTCGCTACAATTACCTGATCGATTGACTGTGATACTTTTACACGATCAATCAGACGTTTTAAAACGGGCTGTCCGTTTATTTCCATTAGTACCTTGCCCGGAAGTCTTGTGCTGCCCATCCTTGCTTGTATGATTGCGGCTGTTTTCATTTTAAAAATCCTTTTGGATTCGTAATTTCTGTACCGCATAAAAATCCTCAAAAGCGGTCGCTTGTGTTCGACGAATTTTAGCTATTGCTTTCCGTATTGCTTTGTTGAATATATCCATGCCCGATTGTTCCGGTGATAATTTATAATGCGTTTTTCCATTCAGAACGATATCGGTTACACCGTCAAAGTCCAAAGCGCAACCGAACGCCGCCAATAGCTGTGCTTTATTTGTCACATGACATAATTGACTTTTCATTATATTCTACTCCTCCCGGCAGGATAACCAACAGTCCTTGGCTTTGCAGCAAATTCAACAAGATCATGTTCCTTGATCATCCAGACATGGCCGAATTTTTTAGCTGGCAAGCGGCCTGATGTAATAAACTGTTGCACCCTTGTTATATTAACATTTAATTTTTCTGCTGCTTCTTTTGTGGTTAAATATTTCATGCGAACATCCTTTAATTGGTAACCGCAATAGTTTCGGCAAACGTGGCATCACCGACATTAAACCATAACATAAGCTCAATGGCGCCGTCTTCTTCACGTTCAAACTCAGTGAAAGATTCCCAAAGTGATTCCTTTTTGCCGCATGGCTTAATGATATCGTTAGGGAATCGATTCTGTGCTTGTTTTATTAATTTTGTTTTTGCTGTTGATAATGTCATTTTCATTTCTCCTTTGTTTCATTTGTCTTTATTATATAACACAAAATATAGTTTGTCAAGCATTATTTTAATATTTTTTTAAAATTATTAAAATTAATATGATTTTTCCAATAACCTGTGCATTCTGCTCGAAAATCCAACTGTCTATATGTTTTACCAACATGTTCGCTTGCTGTGCGCCAATTAAACAAGAAATATTCCCTTTCAACCTGGACGAATAGAAATGTGCGCCCGTTTATTCTGCCATGATATTTGATCCATAGCCGCTGCATATTTGTATAATGCGGAATTTTAACAATGGTCTTTTCGCGTTTCGGGAATTCTTCTAAGAACTTCAATTCAATCCAGCCGCTACCTTTAACGCCCGGTATGTCAAATGATATATCAGGTATACCTTCTGACAAAATGTCTTCGTGACGTTGCGCCAACCATTTGCCTTTCATACCGTTTCGCAATGTATTCCAGAATGCTGACTCGCTCATTATATAAACTCTTTTTCATGCGCCAACCATTCTGGAATCTCAATGGTTATCACATTACCTTTTTTCAAATTTTCTGAAAATTCATCCCAATTTTCTATTTGGCTTATAGGCACCCATTGAGCATTATCTTCATTACCATCATCTGAAACACGGATTGCCGCTTCTGTTCTCCAATGAACTTCAACAGAAATTTCAATTATATTTTTCATTTTAGTTTCCCCCAGTTCGTTCCAATTTCATGATCGACAAGGACAGGGATTTTAAGTCCAATTGCGTTTTCCATGATCCTTGATACTTCTTTGCTTGCTTCCCTGCCCTGCTTTGTTTTCGGTGATGACCAATCCAGTTCGTCATGTACGGTGATCAACATCGGGAAAGGTATTCCTGCCTCACATACATCAACCATTGCTTTTTTCATAATGTCAGCGGCGCTACCCTGCAATAATTTGTTTAGCGCTGTGTAGGTGTATGCTCGTCTCACTCCACTGCGTGGTATTTTTGTTTTATTTTTCTTTGCTGCCTGAACAGCGTTATTCACCAAATTAACTATTTTCTGTTTATCTCTTGATGCATCATTTTGTTTGGATAGTTCCCAATCCATCGGCTCCCAGAATGGGAATCGATTTCTTCTGTTTAATATGGTCTTGATATAGCCTCTTCTTGCTGCCAATCTATTTAATTCGTTTGATAATTCTTTCGCGTATGGTGATATTTCTTGTATTTTTTCCAAAAGTATTTTTGCTTCTTTTAATTCTAAACCAAGAGCAATTGACAACGCATAATCACCCATACCATAAACAGTCCCAAAATTAATCGTTTTAGCAGTATAACGATTCATACCCGGTATCTGCTTTAATTTATCTTGCACCGCTGAATGATAATCTGTTTTTGGGTTTTTACGATATTGTTCTCTTACTTCTTTTGCAACTTTGCCTTTGGCGTAATGAACGAGCAGCCTATATTCGATCTGCGAATAGTCTGCCTTGTTCCATTCCTCACCCTCAAAAGGGACAAACATAGATCGTAATAATCTACCTTCTTCTGTTCGCTGTGGAATATTTTGTAAGTTCGGGTTGGACGATGAAAAGCGACCCGGCGCTGCCCCACTATTATCACCTTTCAGTTGATTGTATTGCGGATACACTCTGCCGTTCACATTATCATTTAATACATATCCTTGAATAAACGGGTTTAGCAGTTTATCCCAGGTACGAAGTTTTCTAATGCTTTCTGCAATATCTGATGGATGATTTTTTAGAAAATCTTTTGTGATGGACGGTTTCCGTGTTTTCTTGGTCAATGGATATTTAATGCCCACCTTGTCGAACAATCTTGATATTTCTTCAGCGGCCCATATATGTTCCACATTATAACCGGTGAGGCTTTTTAGTTTCTTCCTTTCATGCTTTATTTTACCAAGGAAAATATCGTTCAGTTCCTGTGCCCGATCAATATCAACAGGAACACCAATCAGCCGCATATCAAACAATAATGGCAACAGGCGACATTCTAACTGAAATAGATCAATCAGGTTTTCCTTGTTTAAAATCTTCTTTTGTTCTTTGATGATCCGTAATGGCAGATCAACATCGGATTCCGCATATGGACCTACCAGCTCCGGCGGGCATCGCCAAATATTTTTTGCCTGATCTTTTCTAACAGGGCGTCCGCCGTAAGATAATGAAGACCAATTATTCATTTCATCCTGTACCTTGCCTTCATCCAAATACTTATTGGCAAGGGCTTCAAGGTTATAATGTCCAATTGCATGCTCGTCAATCAACGGTTCAGCAATTTGAACATCGTAAAAAGGCCCGGTGACATCAACGCCGGAGTAATGCAAACCTTCAAGATCGTATAGGATGTTGGCACCTAATTTTGGCTGATTCGGTCGGGTTAAATTGTCGTTCGCCCATTTAATCATTTGCACATGATCCAGATTAAAATTATTTGGATCGTACTCATGTCTTATAGGAAAATACCATTTATGACCGTCTTCTGTGCCAACAGAAAGACCGACTATATATGCATCGCCACGAACGAACCCGGGCCCTTGTTCTATCAAATTTGGATCTTTACTTTCGATGTCGATGGTCAACATTTTAGCGGCTTCAAGGTTGGGGAATTCCTTTGGCGGTTGCCAATCGGTTTTCGGGATGGGTTGAGGTTCGCTTTTTATTTTTATATGGCCGCGTTTTCGTTCCTGCTCAACGTCCTGCCAGAATAAATTCATTTGTTTATTCATTATAAAGCAACTCCTGCTATCATACCTTCTATGCTTAATTTTTTATTATAAAAAGGACATAAATCAGGATATGCAGTAGAATCAAAATGAGTGGCTATTTTAAAAATAGCCTGTAAATTTTTAAAATTAAATGCAGACTTTTTAAATTTTATCCCGGAAACTTTTGCATATGTTTGTTTTTCGTCAGTTGATAAACCATCTTCCGATAAAAAAATATAAATATCATCAATAAAAAAAGAAAGTTTTTTCATTATATCATTTATATTTTCCGGTAATTCATCTATATTATCTTTTATTTCTATAACTTTTTCCAAATCATCAGGCCATTCACCGGTTAATTGTTGGCCTGCTATCCAGGAACCATCATCAAGTAAAAAAATTATATCATTTTCTCCAATAACAATTTCTTTGGGCGTCTTGTTTATACGCAAAAGTTCATTGATAATATAAATAGGAATAGTTATCTTTGGTAAATTTGAATCAAATTTACTTCTTATCAATGTAACACCGTTATGTGCATAAGCGTATCCGTTTTTTATAAAAACACCGTTCGACCATGGCTTAAAATCATCATTATTTACAAACGGTTTTAAAATAGAAAATAAACCGAGTAAATCACCTTCAATCCTTACTGCTTTATTTTCAATCTTTTTCAATGGGAAATCTTTTTGTGATAATAGAGGTAGTTTAGCGGTAAAATTATTATCAGTTATTGTTATTTTATGTTCTTTATCATGTAATTTAACCGTGGGATTGTTACTAATCTCAAGTGCTTTTATAAAAGGTGTAGCTGGAGAAACAAAATTAAGATCATAATTAAACGGCGCATCAATTGTAAGCTGTAAATTGGTTGCCTGGATACGGTTATCATAAGCACAAATATTTTTTAACAATATATTTTTTTCTTTTGTTATTGCTCCCTTAACAATGTTTACCTGATCAAGCATTGTTTTGTCCACAATTTTATCGACTTGTTGTGGAATAATTTCTGCTTTAAGTTTTATTTCTTCCCAAAGTTTCGGGATCAATTTATCCTTAGCAACTTTAACTTCTGCTGACGGGTCACCGCCGAGCAAACAGGCTTTCAGGCTGGACAGGTACTTGCCTTTGAACTGATGCAGGTCCTCTTCAGTGACAATGATCAGGTAATTGCCGTTGCAGGTTTTATCGGCAACATTGCTGGCATCAATCTCCGTTTCAAAGGCGCCTTCAATCGTTGTAATGAGCACCGGTTTTTCTCCGTTCTTTTTCCCTTGCCGACTTGGTTCTTTGTTCTCGAATTTGACTAAGTAATGCATTTTGTTTCCTTCCCGGCCGTTTGTTGACTTGCCGAGGTCGTGAAGGGGTTAAGGTTCAAATGGCCGCAAGGGCATAATATATGCTTTTTTATCATGATCTGAAAACAATAGTGGTGAGTGATTATCTTTATAGGATATATCAAAACAGCCTGCGCTTAAAGCATCTTGTACATGGGGAATAGGTGCAATAATATTAGTTTTGTTAATAGCTGCGATATGGTAAGAAAAGTTACTCACATCTTTTAATCCTTTAGTTTCAATATACTTAGGATACTCTTGATAAATAATAAGATCTATATCTGGATACAATTTGCAATCAGTTGGTTCAATAATAATTTGCGATTTATTACGTTTTAAAACCATGTAATAACCATTAGATAATGTTGTAGGTGCTTGGTGCACCCTACAACCATCAGTCGCAAAGGCCATTTTATCTTTAACCATAATTACTTTTTTAAATTTTTTTAGCGCTGAAGGTTTTGCCAAAGCTCCGGCTATAAAATAGATATTTTCATAATCTGAGTTGTTTTTGTCTAATAACATTTTAAACCTCCTTTTTATGTTCGTTGTTGTTTTCATTTTGTTAACTATATTATATACATTAAAATATAGTTTGTCAAGTAGTTTTTAATCTTTTTTAAAATAATTTTGTAAATCTTTTTTTAATAATTTGGTTTTATATGGGTCTTTCACATGTTTTAATATATATTTCAAATAGTTATCCAGTTCTTGCCGAGTTAAAAATATTTTATGGACATGCTCGATTTTTACATGAAAGCCGTCTTTTTTATACGAAATATTTAAAATCTTACCTTTTAGCATGTTTATGTACGGTTTCTATCACCCTGAAATCTCCATCAGCATCACAATGTTCTGGAGGATATCCGTGCTTATGAATATTCCAATGCCGCATAATTCGATTAGGTAAATTAACGCATATACGAACAAGTACTTCTCCAAGGATAAGCGATAAAAAGAATGCCGTACATGGGCTATTATCAATAAATTGCCAAATATTCATTTTATTCCTCCTCCTCCTTAAATATCATAATAATATTCATCCTGAGACAACAGGATATTCAGTGATTGCCTTGCCCTGGTAGCGCCAACATAAAAAACCCGGTGTTCATTGTCACTGCCATGTTGATATGATTCAAATGACCGGTATGCCATATCGACCATCAAACATACATTATCGGCCTCACCGCCTTTGACACCATGGATCGTATCAACATGGATCGTTGCCGGGTCCGTTAATTTATTGCCCTTCCGCATAATCTCCCTGTAATATTGTCTATCGCTGAATGGTATCAGACTAAGCGCATTGAACCAGGGTTCAGGCTCCGTATTGAAATCTTTCAGAACGCATTCTTTCTTGCCTGCAATATCCGTTCGTTCATTTATATATGTATCCAATCGATCCGCCCTTGCTTTTGAAATACTTTTGCCCTTCCTCAAATCCTCCCATGCATAAATGGCGGTACAATGTTTATTATCAACTGATTTACCGGCGCGTGTTGAATACATTAATCCTAAATCCTTTAAAAAACGTTCATAATTTTTAAGCATAAACCGATTCCGAGCAATCAATAACCATGAATCATGTGCCAATATATCTAACGCTTCAAGCTGATTCAGATAGTTTATTTTACCTTCGCCGTTCTTTTTAGGCAAAAAAACTTTGTCATATCGATTTTGAATTCTATGGACGATCTTTTGTGACAGGTCAAATATTTTCTTTGGCAATCGGTATGAATAAGTCAATATATCCTGCTCACCTTTCAGATTAAGAAAATGCAATATATCAGCGCCCGCCCAATGAAATATGGCTTGGTCATCGTCACCTGCGATATACATGCGTTCAACGTCAACGAACGCCTGTTCTACTACCTGCCATTGCAACGTTGACAAATCCTGCGCTTCGTCGATGATCGCCACCTTGACATTGACACTATTACTTTCCCTGACATAGCCTTCAAGCAGGTCAGTAAAATCGATTATATAATGTTGCTGTTTATATTCTTCATATACTTCCTTGAAAAACTCCAACGCCTCCCATGCCATTTGACCATGCTTATCATGCCATACCTGCTTCAACGGTTGCTTTATTGTCCTTGCCAACTGGTACATGGCGTATTGAGCATCACCGGATGCATAATCAGCAATTGTATCTGACGGGTCAAAATAACCGGTGAATTTCAAGCCCAGAATATTGCTCATTTCCTTGAAGTGTTTGTAACCGATCATCTCAGATCGCTGAACGCCCAACTCCCTGAAGCATAACGAATGCAGTGTTCTGAAATATGGAAGATCACCGCCGGATAAACCGAACTTCTTCTTCGCTCGTATCTTGGCTTCGTCCGCTGCCTTACGAGTAAACGCCACAAAAGCGATCTGGTCAGGTTCAACGCCGGTCGCCATTTCCTGTTCCATGATTTCAAGCAAGCGAGTTGTTTTTCCGGTGCCCGGTGGACCGAGGATTAGTTTAGTTTTCACACCTCCACCTCAACCACCAGTTCCAGCTTCTCTTTGTTGATGGAAACTATCTTGGCAGGTTTATCCTTTAGATGGTTGAAATACATATTGGCTTTTTCCTTATCCTTAAACTGTAATGTTACCCGTACACGTTTCAAAATGGTTCCTCCTCTTGTTTTGGCGTGTCAAATTTTTCCGTCTGTTGCTCGAACGCTTTTATTCGCCATACGAACGTTGATTTGCCTTTGATGTTCAATACCGTTGATTCGCCTTTTAAGAATTCCCGCAAAGCATTCCAAATTTGCCTTGATGAAAAGTCAAAGAATTTTTTACTTTTTAAATATCGTTTTAATGCGCCACTTCTAAAATATGTCCAACCGTTATTCGACCATGGCTGATCCCTTAACAACCCGTCACGTTCTTTTGATGGGGCCCTGTTTAAACAAAAATCCTCGACAATATCGATGAATGTGCCAACAGGGCCAGCGTCCGGTGGGGCCTGTATCTTTTCTGCCGCTGCAATGCCGTCCGCTACAATCTTATCCCATTCATCACCTTTGACTTTTGGCGGAATCTTTTGTAGTTGATTGATGCATACCCTTTTAAAATTCTGCTGGTTCATTAAATCGTCCGTTGTTAATTCAAGTCGTGCACCGTCAACCATTAAATACCACGTGGGCGGGTCTGTCTGGATCATTTGCATAGACGAAAAATTAAGCAGGTTATGGTCACCTGAACCGATGCCATATTTCCTTTTCACACATTCTGTTTTATTGCAGCGTGATCGCAACAAGCCTTCATGACATTGATAAAAATAATCTTTCTTTTGCTTTAAAATGGTTTTTTCAATTTCAGCATTTGGTAAATTAACAAATCCCCTGTTAAAATCCTGCAAACGATCTTTCCAGTTCGGTATCCCCATCTTGCGCATTAACACGGCAACATTGAATAAGCCTATATTTCGATCATGATCAGGGAACCCTTCGATGAACAATGCTTGCAGGCAGGGCGGATAATCTTCGTATTGGATTTGAAACTGCTGTAAATCTTTTTTGGATATGCGTTTAGCTTGGCAGTATTTGATAAACCCGTCCAACGTTAATGGCAATAGTTTATTGCCCTTCACCACCATTCCGAACCGGCTTGTCTGTTTGGCGTTGAAGTATGGAAGATTGATCCAATTACCGTTGTCCGCCGGGTCTAATTTTTCTTGCTTGGGGAATATCTCAGTGTTAGGATAGCCAAGAATATTGGCAAATTTTTGCAGTCTGTTTTTTAACAGGTTAGCCGGGATTGGGTCTGCTGCAAACAAGTAAACATGCGCGCCACCTGATTTTGATCGGCACAGGATGAGCGGTAAACGGTAAGTGGTTATTTTCCGATAAACAGACCTAAGAAATGCTTCTTCGGTCTGTTTATCGGAATATTCATCGATATCTATACAACCAAATAAGCAGGTGTTATCGTCCCGTATCGGCACGATGCCCAGTCCTGTCTTGCCGTTCAAATGATTTTTATAGACGGCCTGAGTGATCTGCTTGGTGATCGTGGTTGCCCGACCTTCAACCTTGACTTTATGGCCAGTCTGCTTTTTTATAACAAACTGGCCATACGCCCGTTGCAGACCGGTGAATAATTCTATGAATTCCTTCATTGTTTAAAAGGGCATATCATCCGTTTTCTTGGTAGCTTTAGATGATGCAGCTTCCTCATTAACGTTTCTGTCCAGGTTAGAATAATCAGTTACAGCCTTTTCTTCTTTTACAGCGTCAAGGAAACCTTTGGCCACCCCATATTCTGCTTGTTCAACATCACGAACCCTTTCAAACTTCCAGCCGTACCATTCATTCTGATCCTTACGCTCAAGCACGATGGTCGCTTTAAACACTGATGCAAACATCGGCGGTGTAAACAATTTGCCATTCGATCCCTTAAACTTCAGCGCCTGCATCTGGGACATCCATTTTCGGGATTTTTTGATCTGCGTTTTAGTCATGCAGATCAACGCCGGTTCCAGTTCGTCAACCAGTACAATATAATGATTGCGCGTATCTGCAAGTTCATTACCGGTAGGCAACATACAACGAACGCCCGCCTCATCGTTGATCCATTCAGCGCCTTCCGGCTCAATATCGTGCGCGGCAACAAAACCGCCACCAGCTGACCTAGGCACCCATTCGATGTAATTTCGATGATACGATACCGGGACAATCAATATGCCTTCTTCACCATTATATACTTTTTCCGTAACAGAATTATAAATCATGCCAGGCTCTGCGCCGTCAACATATGCGGCGTTCTTCTTTTTTACCTGGGGTGATAGGTCTTGCAGAACAGTCAAGAATGGGATTGCATAAGCGTCCTTATCCGCTTTTTCAAATCCCATACCGGAATCCGTTTCAAAATCCTTTGCCATTACTTCATGTTTTCCTTTTTTAGTTACTGCTTTTGTCTTAGCCATTATTAACTCCTTTTCTTTTTGTGTGGCGGTCTGCCAATGTGATAACCGTTACAGAACAAACAATGATAAGCACAATAATATGCTTTATATTGCCATTGCCGTTTTGCTGCCAATGTTGCTTCTGCTTTCGTGGCGTACCTTATTTTTCCCGTGCATTGCTTCCTCCGAATCCTGCGCTTCGACGCCATATCATTTGATCACCTCCTTTATTTTCATTTTATTATACTCACCTCCTTGTCAAATATTGAAAAACAATCCGGAAACTCAACGCCTTTTTCACGTTGTTCCTTAACCAGTGATTTCAGCGTACCGGCGTGGACGGATGGTTTTTGAGTGACCGGAAAGTTTTGAAGATCCTTGCTTTCAGCGAATATCTTCAAAATGGTCTCCGCCTTATCATCTTCGCCGCCTGTCAATCTGATTATGATATCCTGTTTAATGATATCGCTGAAATTGTTTTCCCGCAACCATGCGAATGCTGCTTGCTGATTGGCTTTTGTGATCGATGCGTATATCTGCTTTTTTACCGTAATCTGTTCACCCGTCTTCAGTTTGAATTCTTCCAGGCCAATGGCGTTCATAGCATCCGGCAACTGGTTTTCTTGAATGTTCATCAGTTCTTCTTTCAACTGATTCAAGAATTGCTCTTGCTGTGCCACTTCCTTTTCTTTTTCAAGCTGCATCTTTGCCAATTTGGCGATCTTTTCAAGATCCTTATCAGTGATCACCGGGTTCTTACTGTCTTCTTCAAATTGTTGTTGTAGATTCATAATGGCTCCTTTCAAGTTAATAACTCACTTTGTAATACTGGGTTGCTTATTTTGTATGGTTCACTTACCAAAAGTGGATTTCTATTCATCAATGGTTCACTTATTTATTGTGGTTTTCTTTTGATATATGATTCACTCATCTTTTTTGTGTTTCTTGCGTCAAATGGTTCACTTTTTAATAATGGGTTTTTTCCTTTTAATGATTATTTTATTATGCTGCATGCTTATGCTTCATGTTCAATTTCGCAATACTATATTCATCCGCAACAGGCAGTCCCTCCATTGCCCGCCAGTTAGTATATAAATCAACCAAGAACCTTTTAACCATATATCGATTAGCCATATTATGACGATGCAACTTTGTTTTCTCCTTGTGTGCAGGATGATTTTCAATCCTGTTTTTATAATCATAATAAATTTGAGCATACGGTGATTTAACCCCACATCGTAAAAAAGAAGCCCCTAAAACACCGGTTAATTTAGTCTTCAAAAATGGATTGAATGTAATACCCATCTTTGTTTTTTCTTCACCGTCTTTATTTATATATGTCGTTTCAACAAGATGTTCTTTTTTTCTGCTTCGCCCAGCTCCGTTAGTGGCTACATCTAAACCAGCATATTTCCATAAGCTTGACGGATACTGTGCTTTTTCAATATCAAATTCCGATATAATAACACCGGCCATAGCCGGGCCAATACCAAGAACGCTTTTTAAATAATCCGTCCAAACAGGAAAATCATCAAGTAATTTATTTAATAATCGAAAAAGCTTTTCCTCATTAGCCAAACAAAAATGATAGGAATGGACAAGGACCAATTCGGCATACTCTGAAATTATCTCACCTTTTTTAAAACCTTTCCGGCTCGGTAAATCAGTAATACCGGATGTAATCAATTTATATTCCTTCCTGATTTGATTTAATAACGTATTTGCTTCTTTTTTACTTTTTTCTTTTTCGCCTGGCTCCAGTCCCAATTTTGCACGAAAATTTGCAACAATCCTGTTCCCTGTTTGAATTCTTATTTTTTGAATGTCATAACAACCCCTAACCATTGCTTTTAAATTTTGTTTCATTTTTCAATCTCCTTTGTTTAATTGTTTTTGGCTCACTTATAAGAATTGGGTTTCTTTCTTCCAATGATTCACTAAACTTATCTGGGTTTCTTTACCTTGTGTGGTTCACTATTCGAACTTTGGTTTTCTCCTGCCTTTTGATTCACTTGTTTCAAATGGGTTTTTCTTTGTCAATGGTTCACTCAGAATAAATGGTTTTCTTAACACCTTTGGCTTTTCTCCTTTAAAATACAAGAAGCCTTTGGAATTTGCCCGGCACCACGCGATCACCGCCCTTATCGTTGCCGATAAAGGATTCCAAAGGCTTCTTCTGTTTTAAAAAATAAATTGTTTTTGGCGTTGTTTTCGGCATGATTTGTTAATATATGTTATTTATTTTGTTTTGTCAACAATTATTTTTTGTCAATTATATCGTGTGCAATTCTTGCTTTCTCAATCAATACTTTGTGAACTTCTTCGTCCACTGTATCCACGGCAACGATGTCTTTATAAATAACCGTGTTCTTTTGTCCAATCCTGTGGCTGCGATCTTCCGATTGCCATCTATGCTCCGCATCATAACTGTTTGAAAAATAATAGTTGATTGATGCTCTCGTCAGATCAACACCAATACCGCCTGATGCCGGGTTGGAAACAAATATTCTCAACTGTGACGGTCGATGAACCTTACCCGGTTTTGTTGGATCTAAATCCTGGAACCTGGCACGAATGGTTGAACGATCTTCTTTTTTTGTTTCACCATAATATGATGCTACAACTTTTGTACCATACAATTTTTGTAGATTTTCAGTGATTAACTTAATTTCGTACTTGAACGACGCCCAAATGATGATCTTGTTGTTGAACGGTTCAAAAGAATCTTTTAAATCATTCAACAACGCTTCCAATTTCGGATTGTATTCATCGTCAATTGTGATCGTTTCACCGTCATCCGTCATGACAAAATTGCTTATAATCTGTCTCAATCGTAAAATTTTGGTCAACGGAATCTTGCATGTCACAATCCCGGTTAGCAGGTTCGTTATTTCTCGGCGAATTTCGCAAGGATTGCTATCAAATTCCAACGATAAATTCTTTTCCAGGTCATTATATACTTTTCTTTGTTTTAGTGTTAAATCCACCGGAATACGCTGGTATATTTTATCAGGTAAATCAAGACACTCATCTTTTGTTTTACGTGTCACATACGGTTTTATTTTACGTTTCAGTTCGTCCATGTTCTTGAACGATTTAATCTGCTCGAATATCCAACCGTTCGGGTGCTTGGTTGTTTTCTTATATGTCCTGATCTGTTCAATCTCTGCATAGTGATGTTTGAAACTGTGAAAACTGTTAAACCACAAAATATCTTTATCCAAAAAAGCAAACTGATTATACAGGTCCAGCGGGTTCCCGGTGATCGGCGTACCAGTCAAAATACGCTTGTAAACAACGTTCGGTTTTGTTGCTAACTTCAACAATTTCTTGGTACGTTTGGCGGATTGATTTTTGATGCGATGGCTCTCGTCCAGAACAAACAAGCATTTAAAACGGTCAATGAAATACTCTGCAATGGCATAACCACGCTTTGTCGGCAAGGCTTCGTAGTTCATGGTAAAACTAACAAGAGCTTTTTGATTAAATGCTCTTGTTAGTTTGGCTCTATACTTTTTACTTTTATTTGATCCGTCCCAGGCAATGGCAGCAAAGTCGATTGAAGCATGCACCGGGATTTCCTGGTCAACCCAGTTTCGATGAACGTTGTTCGGCGCTATAATAAGGACAGCCTGTATTTTTTTCCGGATATACAAGTTGCAAGCAAGATCAATTATTACTTTAGATTTACCAAGGCCTTGCTCCCAATAGTGAGCGTAAACAGGCAGGTGTAGCGTTTTCAGCAGGTCTTGTTGCTGATGCTTATAGGGCTTAGTCTTTATGTTTATTTTCATTTTTTCTCTTTTTGAGATCACTGAATAAAGTGTCAAGTTCTTTTTCTGCTTCCTGTTGTTCTATATTAATGGGTTCCTCATAACCAACAGCTTCGTTAAACTCGTTGATTGCCCGTTGCCGTACCTCTTCATCTTCCTGGTCTATAAAATGCGGCTGTTCAACAAATACTTCGTTACGGTCAACTTGTTTATCACCGTTGTATGGGTGGCATCTGTTTATGATTGTTCCATCTTGATCACAAATTTCAAACAATGGCCGCTCTTTATAAAGTGTTTTAAATGTATTAATAATTTTATCGGATGGCATTTTGTCTTTTGATGTTACTATATGAATCAACGCTTTTCTATTCCTATCAAAATACAAATTGTCAAACAAATGCATCATTTTTTCAGATGAAAATTTATTATCAACATCTTCTTCATATGCTATATTACCAGAATTTAATACATGCTTTCTACGTAATAAGCTATAACATTGTTCACATAAACCATATTTTTCGATGAATGATAATTGCATATAATCAAAACAATGAATGCAAAAATAGTTCCATGGAGCTGTGTTTCGTAGCATTAAAACACCTCCTTTACACTAACTTTTAAGGCTTTTGCGATTTTGGATTTTTGATCGTCGTCCGGGTTGTATCGACCACGGACGATCATTGAAAAAATACTTTGGTTCATTTTTATTTGATTTGCGATTGCTTGCTGGGTAAGATTTTTCTTTCTAAGTACAGATAATAATTTGATATTCTGTTCCATGGGTTTTAAAACTCCTTTTTTAATATTAAAATTTTTAAACTAATATAACACAATAATTATATGTTGTCAAGCGGTTTTTTATATTATGTAATTTTCTATATATATAGAGATATTTTGGTTTTTGTTTTATAAAACAAAAAAATATATTAAAAATAGATATAATCATAATTATTATAAGTAAAGTAATTGATATTATTACAAATAGTTTAATTATGTTTTGTTAGTTTAATAGTATATACACATAAAGTAATTGATATTATTACAAATAATGTGTGTTCTAATGATCGCCACTTTTTTTATTTATTGTTTCTTAAAAGTAAAACCAAAATATCTCTATATGTATAGAAAATCACATAATGTTGTTTTATTAAAAAAGTGCTTGACAAGGCATTCATTACATGTGTTAGGTAGATGTTGAATATTTTTAATTATAGTAACCTTGTTTAAGGATAGAAAATGTTTAATTAAAGTAAATTTGTTTAAGGAGAGAAAATGTTTAATTAAAGTAAATTTGTTTAATTACAAACAGAAGCAATTATGCGAAGCGGAAATCCAAACCCAAAGAATTCAAAGAAAGCCGGAAATCCGAAATGGAAAAAAGGTACTTCTGGTAATCCAAAAGGTCGTCCACCAGGTTCTGGTAGTGAACGAATGAAGTTGATCAATTCCATTTTGAATATGGAAAAAAAGCATTCATTCAACTGGTGGGAGGAAACTGTTATGCAGTCGCGCACGGAGCCTTCAATCAGAATTGCAATCATGAAGAAACTTGTTCCGGACCTTAAATCTGTTGATATAAATACGTTGATGGAAGGCCAACTTGAAATAAACGTTAATATCACGAAATGAATATTAACATTTCCAGAAAGGTTTTTAATGCTGTCTATCAAAAATATATTAATGATCAGACCCGGAAGCAAATTTTCTTTGGTGGTTCGTCGTCTGGCAAGTCAGTTTTTCTTGCCCAAAGATGTATTTGTGATTTGCTCAAAAGTGAAAGGAACTATCTTATAGCCCGTAACGTTGGAAACACGTTACGGGTTTCTGTTTTTAATGAGTTGAAGAAAGTTATTAGTGAATGGGGCATTGATGGGCTTTTCACAATATCAAAAACGGATTTAACCATAACTTGTAAAAACGGTTACCAAGCAGTTTTAAAAGGGTTGGACGATGCGGAAAAGATAAAATCAATCACACCGGAAAAAGGAATATTTACCGATATATGGGTGGAGGAGGCCACTGAATGTTTTGAGGATGATTTAACGCAGCTCGAAAAAAGGCTAAGAGGAAAATCCAATGTTCCAAAAAGAATAACATTATCATTCAATCCGATAATGAAAACTCATTGGATTTATGAAAAATATTTCAAGGAATGGGATGAAGATAAAAAAGTACTTAAATTACCTGGCTTGCTTATCGTTAAAACCACTTATAAAGATAATAAGTTCCTGGAAAAAGAGGACCATATTGCCCTTGAAGATGAAACGAACGATTATTTTTATCAGGTTTACACTTTGGGTAATTGGGGCGTTCTTGGCGATGTTATTTTTACAAATTGGAAAGTTAAAGATATTCGTAACAGTGCAATTTACAGAACGTTTGACCAATTTAAAAACGGATTGGACTTTGGTTACACAAATGACCCGACTGCTTTTAATCGAACATTTTATCATAAAGCGAGAAAGACTATCTATATTGTTGACGAATTTCATGAATTTGGTATGTCCAATGAAGCTATTGCAAGACGCCTTGAGCCAATTATTAATAAAGAATATATTATATGTGATAGTGCGGAGCCTAAATCGATTGAGGAGCTTTGTAATCTGGGTATTAGTGCGCTGGGAGCAAGGAAAGGAAAAGATAGTATATTGCACGGTATTCAATGGTTGCAGCAACAAAAGATCATTATTGATCGTACTTGCCAACATACTAAGAACGAGTTTGAACAGTATCAATGGAAGAAAAACAAGGACGGTCAAGTCATGAATATACCGGTGGACAGAAATAATCATCATATTGACGATATTCGTTATCAGTATGAGGATGAAATGCTTCCACCTAAACGATTAATCCCAAGAGTGAGGGTTATATAAAATGGGTTTTTGGCGAGCGTTAGACGATAAGGCAGCAACGAGGTTGATTTATTCTTCCCCTGTTTTTACAAGCACGATCATTGTTCAGGGGCATAAGCGGGTGAATGTTGATATCATAGTTGGTTCACGGATGTCTGATATGATGTCAGGGATGCTTATGTATCGATCTGTTGCTTTAGGTGCTGCAATATCAGGTCCGCTTTCGACCGCCAGTTGTAGTTTGACATTGCAGCGGCAGGCGCGGGAATTCATGGGGACTGATTTAGGATGGGAGGATGTTGAAGATTGGTCTATTCTCAAAGCAGATGGTGAGGCAGCCAGTGAGCAGAATGTAACCGAGCCGCAACCGGAGACATGTAGCTTTCGTTTTGGCTGCAAGACAGGTCAGTATGAATCCGGTTGTGCAATGATCAGGATAGGGACAACGTAATGGCTGGAAACATCGTTGGTTGTAAAAAATTGATAGAAAGTATTCTTGAATATGTAGTAAATATTTATACTTCTATTATGACGTTGACTGAAACTGGTGGCACATTAACCACTGATGGTACGGAGCAAGACGTTTATATTAATAACGCTCCAGCCGGTCTTTATACACCCATTGAATGTTTAATTGATTTTACCAACCATGGCGCTGGTGAAACCGTTGTTGTTCGCACATATTATAGAATTGCTTCAGGTGGTAATTTGATAAAAGTATCGGAAGACACGTATGCGGCAGTACAAGATCCGGCATTGATTCGTGTTCCATTATACAACAATCGTTACGGTGTTAAAGTGACCATGGAAAAGACGGCGGGCGTGAACCAGGCTTATGACTGGGAGGTTATCTATAAAATATGATTGCTCAGAGTTATGATAAGATTCCTGAGAATGATTCCTTGCTGATTGATTTACCGTTCCGGGAAGCTACAGGGGCGAAAACATTCGACCATGCCAAACCTCATCATGAATTCAGCTTTCATGATCCAGGCGGGGGTGCTTTTGCCTGGTTGCCGATTGCTTCTGGGCTTGGTGTTTTGCAATTCATAACAGGGGGCGGTTCCGGCGTATATTTGAAAAGCCTTGCAGCAGACACCGTTGATCTGAATATTACGATAGGTAGTTATAGTATTGGTTGCTGGGTGAATTGGGAATGGAATGGTACATCATCTATTTTAATTGGTCGATACATTATAAACCAATCCGGATGGGAAACATATTTTGATATCAGTGGTGGTAGAAATACTTTATCTCAGCGGCATCATCATTTGAGTTTGGCGCCGAATACAAACAGTAATTGTTATTCAACAAGATGGACCCCAGGGGTATGGCACTTTTTGGGTATTACGAAACGAGCCGGAAGCGTTTACACGAACCATTATCGGAACGGCGGTAAACTTGTGATGTCGTATGAAACAACAGGAATGCTCAATCCTGATACCTGTAATCAAGACCTTATTATAGGGGCACGATATACACTTAATGCAAATTGGTACAAAGGCTATATGCAAGGGCTGAGATTTTGGAATCGCCCGTTAGCGCAGCAAGAATGGCGAAATATTTTCGAGCGTGAACGAGTTTTCTTTGGAGTATAATTATGACTGGTAACATAGTAAATACAAATCGAAGGTTGATTGATTTATCAAACAATTCGGAGAGGACAGTTACAACCAGTATACCAGCGGTGATGAGTGATGGCTTATCAATATTCGGTATACTTAATGGACCGATAGAATTAAAAGCCTATATTGCTCGTTGTGTAACGCCTAATAATGCAACGGCGTCGACGTTTATTTTATCTTCTGTCCCCACTGTTGGAGTACCTTCTGATATTTGCGGTGCTTCTGCTTCCTTGGCCAATGCTATAGCAGGGACAATTATAAACCTGGTAGGCAACACGTTAGTCACTGCCCCAGTTATATCTCCAGCGGGTACAGCAATATCTCAGTTGTTTCCAATACTGATTCCTACCGGAGCATTGAAATTGACCATCGGAGTAGGCTCAACGACTGGAACATGGGTTCATCATTTGAGATACATGCCGTTGGATAAAGATGTTGTAGTTACACCTTTGATTTAAGAGAGAATTTATGTGGCCATTTAAACCAAAGCAAATAAAAGAAAGTAAAACGTCAGTTGTCGTAATGGGCGGTGGTCAGGGTGTTGTTTGGTCAGATAAACGATACGATGTGTTTGCTCGTGAAACATATTTAAAGAACGTCATTGCTTTCCGGGCGATTGACATGCGCGCCAAGGCGTTCGCTTCTGTTCCGTGGGCAGTGTTCAGGCAAGTTGATGATGAAATAATTAAGGTTGAGCAGCATCCGTTCAACAAGGTTATTAAGCGGCCGAACCCAAAAGAATCTTTTGCTTTTATTATGCTTAAATTGAACGCTTTCTTTGTGATGGCCGGTAATGCTTACCTTGAGCGTGTCGCTTTAATGACAGGCATCAATAAAGGTATTCCGAAGGAGTTATACGTTCAGCGTCCGGATAGAATGAAAGTTTTGAAGAATCCGAATACTGGTCAGTTAAGGGGATACCAATACGATGTTGGTATGGGTCAAAAAGTAAATTGGGAAGTAAACCCTGTCACCGAGCAATCAGATATACTGCATTTTCTATCATTTCATCCGTTAGATGATTGGTATGGTGCGGCTCCGACAGAAGCGTTGTCAAGGGAAATTGACACCAGCAACGAGGCGACAAGATGGAACAAGAAGATTTTGGAGAACGAAGGCCGACCGGGCATGGTTGTTACGATCACGGGTGATGTTGCACAGGCGAAAGACAGTGGTGGCATTTTATCTGATGATCAGTTTGAAAAACTTGAACAGCAATTGAACAGAAAATATGCCGGTGCCGAAAACGCTGGTCGTAATCTAATTCTTGAAGGTGGTAAGGGAACGCAAGCCACGCCGTATGGGTTTTCTCCGCAAGAACTTGACTTCATTGAAGGTAATCGGGAACTGGCAAGACGTATTGCTTTTGGGTACGGTGTGCCGCCGCAGTTGGTAGGTATTCCGGGCGATACTACTTATAGCAACATGGAAGCAGCGGAATTAGCGTTTTGGGAAAAGACGGTTATCTGGGATTTGAGTTATTTCAAAGGTGAATTAAATGCTTGGTTGTTTCCCAAGGAAGATTTTTTCCTTGACTATGATCTTAATGATGTTTCGGCGTTGATTCCAAGGCGTGAAATGAAATGGAAGCGGGCGCAGGAATCAGATTTCTTGACCATAAACGAAAAGCGGGAAATGGTGGGTAAGGAAGCAATTGACGGTGGAGACGAAATACTTGTACCGGCAACAATGATTCCGTTAGGCATGGAAATTGAAGCTGAGCCGGAGGAGGAAGAAAAAGCGTTATTGGATGAAGGATTCACAAAGAAGGAAGTTGCTTCTATTTTAGGATATAGCCCGTTAAAGGTTGTCAAGTAATGTTCAATATCACGGACCAACGGGCAAGGGCAATTTATCAAAGGCGTTTGACAATTATTATGATACGATTGGAACATACACAGGCGAGAAGTTTAAGAGGCTCTTTAAACAGTCAGTTTTTGAATGCTGCCCGTGCTGTTGAACAAGGAATTGATGATATTGCTTACATTATTGATGCTCAAAAAACTAAGATGATCGAAAAATTCAGGGCACATTTGCAACGAACAGGGAATATTTTTAGTAAAATGACGTTCAAAGAAATACCGGAAAAGAGTATGCAGGACGAATTCTGGTTAGGATATAACGCTTGGATGACTACACAGGCAGCGAAAAAAATAAGGCAGGTTAGTGATACAACGAAAAAAGTCATTGCAAAAATAATTAAAGAGGCTGCTGATGAGCAATTGACCAGAAAAGAGATCGCAAAAGCCATTCGCAAAAAAGGCGGTATGCTTAATCCGGTTAGAGCAATAACGATTGCTAAAACCGAAACGCATACGGCAGCAGTAAAAGCAATTGATGATTCAGTGCAAACAACCCGGATAGATTTTCAGCGTGATTGGATTGCAACCATGGATGAACGAACAAGAGAAGATCATTCAGCCGCCGATGGACAGGTAAGAGGCATGAAAGATGAATTTAATGTCGGTGGTGAAGGGCTTATGTTTCCTGGTGATCCTATGGGGAGCGCTGAAAACGTTATTAATTGCCGTTGTGTCCTTGGATATTTAAGTGCATAAAGGAGATAAACAATGCAAACAAATCATATAGCTGTACCGTTCGATTTAAAGGATGTTGGCGATGATGGAACATTTAAAGGTTATGGTGCTGTTTTCGGTAATTTGGACAGTTATCGTGATGTTATCAGGCCGGGCGCCTTTCAGAAAACATTGAATAAAGGCGGAAGAAACGGTTTTGGCGTTGCTATGTTGTTGCAGCATGGACGAACTGATAATACACCAATTGGCGTTTGGACTGATTTGCAGGAAGATAAGAAAGGTCTGAAGGTTGAAGGTCAGTTGGCAATGGATACGCAGCGTGGAAAGGAAACACATGCATTATTAATGATACAAGCATTACGTGGCTTGTCTATCGGATATGATTTTTTCAGGGACACAAAAGGAAATATTAAAAAGAATAGCATCGAACGCGATGAAGAAAAAAATATAACATATCTGAATGAAATTGAACTTTGGGAAATATCTCCTGTGACGTTTCCGGCTAATTTACGAGCAGTTGTGACAACCGTTAAAGATATTGGTATTGAACATGCAACAACAGCCAGGGAGCTTGAGGCTATACTGAGGGATTCAGGTTATAGTAAAAGCAAAGCATTGGCAGTTATCGCTCAACTAAGGACGCTTTTTCTGAGGGATTCAGAAGAGGAAAAAGGCTGGGATGCAGTCTTGAACGAAATCAATTCAATTAAACTATAAGGAGTAAATCAAATGAGACTTAAAGATGCAGAAGGCACGATAGATAACAGTAATCATCCTGAAGTTGTAAAAGAGGTTTTGAAAAAAATCAAAGCTCTTGGGGATGATAGTAAATCAAACTTTGAGACTTTACAGAAAGACTATGAAGAGACTCAAAGGCTGATGAAAGAAGCGGAGAAAAACCTTGACCCGCTTATCACTGAAAAGATTTCAAAGTTTGCAGAGGACATCACCGTTCGTCAGCAGGCTTCTGAGGATCATCAGAAAGAAGTCGATGCCCGAGTTGATGAGCTGGATGCTGCAATTCAACGTACCAGCAAGGTTATGGAATCCGGTGAGGATGTGACGCAGATCGCAAAGGATTTTAAAATTGCGGCCCTTGCAGCGCAACAGAAGCTAACTCCCATCACCGATATTGATGCAATTACCAGCATCGATGAATTCAACGCCTATAAGGATTTATATCCGATTTATTTACGTCGGGATGAGCGTTCTTTGAATGCTGATCAGATTAAATCGATGTCAGTCGGTGTTGATCCGGACGGTGGTTACCTGGTAACACCTCAAATGTCGAGCAGGATTGTTCAACGAATCTTTGAGGCTGATCCTGTTCGCCAGTTTGCAACAGTCGAAACAATTTCTACCGGCGCCCTTGAAATGCTTGTCGAAGATGATGAGGCCGATTGCGGGTGGGAAGGTGAAACCGTTGCAGGTGATGAAACTAATACACCGAAACTTGGTAAGAAACGAATTCCGGTTCATGTTATGTACGCTAAACCCAGAGCCACTCAGACATTGCTCGAAGATGCCGGGATTAACGTTGAAAACTGGTTGGCGAACAAGGTTGCCGGTAAAATGATGCGATATGAAGGGGCCGCTTTTGTAACCGGGAACGGTGTCGGGCAGCCAAGAGGATTTCTGACATATCCTGATGGCGGTGCTTACGGCAATATTGAACAGGTCCATATGGGCGCTGCTGCCGTGATTACTACAGATGGTCTTTTGAATGTCAAATATTCATTGATCGAATACTACTTGACACGTTCACGATGGCTGGCAAATCGCCTGGCGGTTGCTGATATAATGAAGCTGAAAGACGGCGATGGCCAGTACATATGGAGACCGGGCCTGCAAGAAGGGCAACCTTCATTGCTGCTTGGCCTGCCTTTTAATATGTCAACCAGTATGCCGGTTGTAGTAGCAGGCGCACTTTCAATCGCGCTTGCTGACTGGGCGGAAGCTTATACCGTTGTTGATCGTCTGGGAATTTCCATTCAGCGTGATCCTTATACCGTGAAGCCTTTTGTTGAATTCTACACAAGGAAACGTGTTGGCGGGGACGTTGTCAATTTCAGGGCAATCAAACTTGGTTTGGTAGCTCTTTAATCTAAACATTAATCCTTAATAGGAGGACAAATAAAATGAGTATACGAGACGCAGTAAGTAATTTAAAATTTTTTGAGGTGATTCAACCACACCTGGCTGATCCTTCAGTGGCTGGATTAACTGGTGCCACCGTGGATACGCAAGGTTATGAAACTTGTGCTTTCACTTTGCAGCACAGCATAATCAGCCTGGCGAGTTTCCTTGATCCGATGGACGTATACATGGAGCACGCTTCTAACAGTACTACAGGCATTAACACTGTTGGCGCTTGGTCAGCCGTTTCCGGTGTCCATGTGTACGGGTTTGATATGTATCGCTGCATGTCGGATCAGACCATCGATAGTTGGCTGGCAACAGATCGTTTAAACAGGACAGCTTATCCGATTTCTGTTACAGGCATATCCGGTAAGGTTCTTGCCATTGCTATTTCTGTAACCAGTCAGGCAAGTTGTTTGACAAATAGCTATATGCCGATGATCATGTACCGTGGACCCAAACGATGGGTTCGAATTATGGTGAGTGCATCAACCAATATTTCGTATATTGGTATTGCTGCCCATGCGTTCCTTGGTCTGCCTGCAAATTGGCCGGTCAACGAACCATCTTAAGCACATTAGCCGTATAGGTTAATGCCAATGACGGGCGGATGGACCGCCCGTCATAAACAATAATATTTAAACTATCAAGGGGGAGAACAATGGCTGAGATAGATGCAAGTTATCAAGCAAAAGTAGGTAGGGAACAGGGCGGTGATCGCTTCTACATGAAAGAAGATGGTGAGTTTAAATTCTTTGATACGGATTTTACCGGAAAGGTTTTAAGAGGTATTGTTCGTTCAAGGGTTACTTTCAATACCTGGGATCTTGCCAGTATGGGGACGACCTCTAATACAGGCACTGAAAAAACATTGACCCCGGCATATGGTGTCGTTCAGTTTATTGATTTGGCTGCTGCGGAATCTGCATATGTCAGTCTGGCATCCGCCGAGGCTGGTGATGATCTAATTTTTACAGCCCATAATAATGTATCCAATGCCGAAGTAACTATCGGAATGTCTGGTACTAATACGGCATCGTTGTATAACCAATCGCTCGTTCGTTGTAGTGCATTGAGATTTTCGATGTCAACGACTAATGGATCATGCTTTGTACATCTTCGCTGTTTTGAGGATGGCGTATGGTCAATCATTGAGCTGAACACTAAAGATAATGACGTTTTAGCGTTGCCAGAGGCATGATGAAAGGTTTTGCTGAAATAAAAAAATTTGGAAGAATACCGTTACCAAAGGAGGTTTCCTCAATGGTATCAATAAAAATGCTTCGTACAGAAGCCGGAAGTAATGACGGAATAAAAGTTATTCCGTTTGTCAAGGATCGAATATATCCGCAGAGCGGGCCCATTACGGCAAGCCTTGCAGATGCTTTTGTAAGTATAGGTGCTGCCGTTATTGTTGATGAACCGGTTGTTGAAGATTTATCCACAGCGCCTGAAAAGCAAGTTGTCGAACAAGCTCCTAAACGAAAGAATGTTAAAGACATGAATGTTAAGGAGCTTAGAGAATTCATCAGTGATACAGGCTTGAAGATCGATGACGGCTTGCATAAAAAAGACTTACTTGAAATTGCATTGGATATCGATGATGATAATTCCTAAGCCGTCGGCAAAAGATGGTAATCGTTCTTGGAAAGTTACAACTGATCCGATTGTTGAACCTGTCACAATTGATGAAATGAAAATATATGGCAGGATAGACGGTGATGCCGAGGACGATTATTTAACCGCTTTGATTAAATCGGTTCGCGCCGCAACGGAAAAGTACTTAGGTCGTGCGTTGTTATCGCAGTCAATTACATTATCGATGGATTATTGGCCAAGTGGCATGATTGAATTGCCCAGGCCGCCGTTGATCAGTGTTACATCAGTTAAGACTTTGGATGAGGATGATGTTGCCACAACGTATGATTCGAGTAATTACTTTGCCGATGTTGTTGCAGAACCCGGTAGGCTCGTAATAAAGCAGAGCGGCACATATCCGACAAACACGGCGCGGATATATGGTGGTTATCAGATCATTTTCAAAGCAGGTTATGGAACGCTTGCTACGGATGTTCCGGGCGGAATTAAAGATGGCATCATGTATTGGGTGCTGTGGTGCTATGAGAACAGAGTTCCTGTTGTTAAACCACCGGCATTGACAATGAGTTTTTTTAATCCGTATCGGATAATGAGGATATGACTTTTTTAGCTGATAAATTAAACCATCGGGTGGAAATCAAGCAACCAATCCAAACGCCTAATGCTGATGGTGGTTATGATCGTTCATATGAGACTTTGTTTACGATATGGGGTGGTGTTGAGCCGATTAAATACAACCCGTATATTAGGGGCACCAACAGCGAACAAGGAACTGCAACGCATAAATTTACTTTTCGATTTACGGCTTTGTCCAGTTTGGGTAGGGCGTTCGGCCTTGGGTTTGGTGATGGTTTTGATACAATCGCTGATTTGAACACATTAAAATCAGAGTATTATCTTTTTATGAAAAAGAACGGGGCAAAAGGCAAGTTGTTTCGAGTTAAGAATATTAAATCCAATGCCGAACGTGACGAGTATATTCTGGTCATGGCTGAAGAAATCGAAGAGCATGGGACGGGGTTCGATGTTTAAAGCGGAAATAAATAATAAGGAAATTGGTAAGCGATCATTTGAGGTTGGTAAGTTTGCTGATGAATTATTTCCTACTATCCATGGCGAGATCGTTAAAGGCGCCATGCGGATTCGGAATAATGTCATTCAGTCGATTGCAAGAGGGACAAAATCAGGGCGAACTTATTTGTGGCGGGGAGCGAACCCAGGCGAGGAACCGGATTCGTT